>Ga0102589_1000250_pt1 | contig 132269 bp, 129 predicted proteins | sample AraplaMF_Col_mLB_FD_76858 | JGI IMG/M metagenome (GOLD analysis project Ga0102589, IMG submission 76858) | Arabidopsis root microbial communities from the University of North Carolina, USA - plate scrape MF_Col_mLB | ecosystem: Host-associated > Plants > Roots > Endosphere | place: USA...
GCCAACGGAAAGATCGGCACGTTTTTCCGGCGCCAGAGCGTTCGAAAGAGAGGGCGGTGCGGCCGGATCGGCGGCGATCCCGGAACTTTCGGCGCGCTCGAGCAATTCGCTCATGCGCCCGTGACGCGAGGTCAGTGCCGCCTGCTGCTCGAGCAGCTTTTCCACTTTCTTTTCAACAACCTGCTGATCGAGCAACTGTCGCGATGTCACGCGGTCCACCTGCGCTCTCAGTGCTGCGATGCGGTCTTCATAGTCGTTCTGCATGCGCGTCTGGCGCGCCATCGTCGCGCCGATGAGGTCGTCACGCAGGATGAGATAGCTTGTGGCGCCGAGATAACCGAGCGAGAAAAGACCGATCGTGCAGCCGGCAAGCGCCGCCATCCACGGCCGGATGGTCATATGGCGCACGCTTTCACCGCGCGCAAGGATGAGCACGTGTGGCTCACGCTTCTTGCCGAACACCCTGTTTTGCCCCTGATCAGTCACAATCTCTCTCCGGACTGGCCGATTTCTAAAGGGAAAACATAATTCGTTAAGGTTAACGAAGTTTTGCCGGGCAGGCGTTTCCACCTCGTTGCTATTGGCTGACGGAGGTCAGCGAGCGATAAAACGAGGGCGTGAGGCCGGCTTCGGCACGGGCGAGATCGTTGAACGGCGGCTTTAGAGGGCCGCGGAAATTGGCGCGTACCAATTGCCTGAAGGTGGCGGCGGGGTCCTTCTTTTCACGGGCGCAGAGAAACCGGAACCACTTGGCCCCGATCGCGACATGGCCCTTTTCATCATTGTAGATGACGTCGAGAACGGCAGCGCTTTCGAGGTCGCCTGTCTCCCGCATCTTAGCCTGCAGGGAAGGGGTCACATCCAGTCCGCGCGCTTCAAGAATGAGTGGCACGACGGCAAGCCGTGCGGTCAAGTCGTTGCGGGTGGAGTGGGCGGCCTGCCACAGTCCGTCATGGGCCGGCAAGTCGCCATAATCGGCACCGAGGCTCCTCAGCCGGTCGCGTACCATGCGAAAATGTTTGGCTTCCTCGAACGCGACCTGCATCCAGCCATCGAAAAAGGAATGCGGCACCGGTTCGCTGGCATAACGGGCGACGATATCAAGGGCGAGATCGACGGCATTAAGTTCGATATGGGCGATGGCGTGCAAGAGCGCGATCCGGCCCTTGATGGTGTGAAGCGAGCGACGCTCGACGGCGGTCGGCGGTACGAGCACCGGTTTCTCCGGTCTGCCCGGCCGCTCCGGTAGGGGAGGGTCGAGCGGCGAGCGCAACGACAGTCGACGCTCGAACCAGCGGCTCGCTGTTTCCTGCGCGAGCGCGGTCTTGGTGTCAAGATCAGCGCTCCTGATGGCATCCGTCGCGCCGCCGCGAAGCGACGCGATCTTGAACGGGGACGTCACGGCGGGTTGTTCCCTACACCGTCTTTGCTGCTTCGAGCACGGCCTGCGCGTGGCCCGCAACCTTCACCTTGTTCCAAATTTCCGCGATCTTTCCGTCGGGCGCCACAAGGAAGGTGGTGCGTTCGACGCCCATGTATTTTTTGCCATACATGCTTTTCTCCTTCCAGACGCCGTAGGCTTCCAGAACGGCCTTTTCCTCGTCGGAGGCCAGCATGACCGAAAGCGAATGCTTGGCGGCGAACTTGTCGTGGCTTTTGACGCTGTCGGGCGAAATACCGATCACGACGGCGTTGGCAGCTTCGAACTCGCCGCCGAGCGCGCTGAAGTCGATCGCCTCTGCGGTGCAGCCCGAGGTGTCGTCCTTGGGGTAGAAGTAGAGGATGACCGCCTTGCCTTGAAGTTTCGACAATGTCACCGTCCCTTCACCGTTACGGGGCAAAGTAAAATCGGGAGCCGGGCTGCCAATCTTCAAGTCTGTCATAATCCACCTTTCTTTCGCCGGGATGTTGAGGGAAAGTCGCCACATTCGATATATAGCGAAACCGCGCGCCGTCCAGATCGCGATTTGAGATTTAGGGTCGAAACGACACGAAAACTCGATCATGATCCGGGTTACCGATAAGGGGCGTGATTCCAGACGAAAACCGCATCGATTTTCGCCATCCCGCTTTGGTGTCGCGGCGAAACAGTGGATCCAGAGGCAAGCACGGGCGTATGGCTGAAATAAGGGGTGAAAAGGTCAAGTTCGGCAAGCGGGATATCGTTGCTTTGCACGATCTTCCGTCGGCGCAGGCCGAAGACCCGATCATCGTGCATTGCCCGCCGCCGCGCTCCATGGCGCGCGCACTTTTCAAGATTTTTGCGGCCTTGTTCGTTCTGGCCTTCCTGTCCATCGGTGGCATCATCCTGTCGGTCGAGACCGGCTCGATCGACAAGACGCTCTCGAGCCAGGCGCAGCAGGCGCTGGAGAAGGCGCTCGGGCCGCACTACAGCGCGCGTATCGGCTCCTCTGCCATCCGGTTTTCCACCGGGTTGCGGCTGGCGCTGGTGGCGGAAGATGTTGACATCGTCGAGAAAGAATCCGGTCAGCATCTGAGCCGCGCGCGGGCAATCGGCATGGCGCTCGATCCGCTCGCGCTCCTGACCGGCCGCGTCTCGGTGGAAAGCCTCGAAGCCGACGGGATGGAGCTCGACACCGCGCTTCTGCCGAAAGGCAACGGTTTCGACCTTGCCAGCCTCAAGCTCGACGCGGTGCCTCAGCAATTGCAGGAGGCGTTCGGCCAGCTGGACAAGCTCGCCCAGGCCTTCCTCAGCAGCGGCACCGAAGAGATCGATATTTCCAGCGTGTCGGTACGCCTTCCCCCTGGAGAGCAGGGAAAACCGCGCACAATTGAGGTGCGTGAACTGTCGCTGACGCCGGATCAGCAGGGCGGATATTCTCTCGATGGCGAAACGCTGTTCAACGGTGAGGTTGCGAGCGTCTCGTTGCAGACATCCGGATCGGGTGGGCGCATCGACGGCTTTGAGGCACGGATCGATGGTTTCGACATCGGACCCTTTCTCGAAAAATTCGATCCCGAGGGCAATCTGCACGAAGGCCTGAACGTCAAGACGGGCGTCAATATTCTTGCCCGGCGTGCGGCGGAAGGGCAGGAGCCGCGGCTCGAAGTCTCTGTCGGGCTCGGCAATGGTCTGCTGATGATCGGCGGCGAGTCCCAGACCTTCACCGCAGGCACGGTCAACGCCCGTTACGATTTCGCAAAGAGCCGGCTCGTCATTGACAATTCACGCATCGACCTCGGGCGCACCGTAATCCCTGTTGCCGGAGAGATCAGCGATGCCGACGACGGTTTCGAACTGTCGCTCCGGGTCGATAATGGTATCGCCTCCTCGGAGGCTTCGGGCGAAGAGCCCGTGCCTTTCAGCGCGAAGGCTGAAGGCCGTTTCACCGCCTCCACAAAGCAGCTTGAGGTACCCTCGCTCTACGTCAGCGGGCCACTGGGAGACATGGCGGGATCCCTGAAACTCCGATTTGGCGAGGGATCGCCGGAAATCAGTTTTGCCGGGCAGATTCCGAAAATGGAGGCGACGGCGGTCAAGCAGCTGTGGCCTTTCTGGATGGCGCACAAGCCGCGCGAATGGGTCGTGTCCAATCTCTATGGCGGCACGATTACCAATGGCTCGATCGCGGTCTTCATCCCGCAGGGACGGATGTGCGGGCCGGGGTGCCCGCTGGTGCTCGGCGACAGCGAGATGCAGATCCGTTTCGACATCGATGATACGCGCCTCAATACCACCGGTGACATTCCGCCGCTGCGCGATGTCGATGCTCATTTCGACCTCGTCGGCGGCAAGATGGCCGTCGATATCAAACAGGGAACGACCTATTTCCCGTCCAACCGGTCGCTTGCGTTGGAAAATAGCCGCTTCCTCATTTCCGATGTGTACGACAAGCCGCTGCTGGGAAATCTGGAGCTGAACGTTTCCGGCGCTGCCGATGCCGTTGCGGAGCTCGCGACGCTGAAACCCATCAATGCGCTCAAGGACACGCAATTCAAGCCGGATGATTTTGCCGGGGATGTCAAAGCCCACGCCAATCTGACCGTCGGCCTGCTTTCCAGCCAGAACCCGCCGCCGCCGGTCTGGACGGCCGATCTCGACCTGAAGAACCTGTCTTTGACGAAACCTTTTGCCGGCCGGAAGGTGACGGCTGTCGATGGCTTCATGACGCTGGATGACCGACAGCTCAGGCTGGAGGGCAAGGGCCGCATCGACGATGTGCCGATGGACATTGTGATGACGGAGCCGGTCCGCAAGAAAAGCGATATCGCGCCGACACTGTCACTCAAGGCAAGCCTCAACGAGACGCAGATCGCCAAGCTCGCACCGGAACTCTCGACGGTTCTCGGCGGCACCACCGCGATTGAAATCGAAGGGGCTGATCCGAAACGGCAGGATGTTCGCCTGGACCTGACCAAAGCATCGCTCATTCTGCCGGGACTTGGCTGGAGCAAGGGCATCGGCATCCCTGCCAGCGCCGCCTTTACCATCCAGGTGGCGGATGGACGCACGTCGATCAGCAACTTCTCGCTCGACGGCGATGGATTTGGTGCCGCCGGTGATATCGTCTTTTCCAAGAACGGACTGATTTCCGCCGATCTCAATCGGGTACAACTGTCGCCATCCGATAACTACGCTGTATCGGTCGCCGCTTCGAAGAACGGTTACATCGTCAATGCATCGGGGAAATCCGCCGATTTGAGGCCCTTCATCTCGAAGCTTCGCAACCCCTCCAGCAGCGGCGATGGTGTATCACGCTCCCAACCGTCGCTTTCGGTCAAGGCGCAGTTCGACAAGGTCTACGGGTTCAACGACGAGGTTCTCGGCAATGTCAACGCCGATGTCAGCGTGCGAGATGGCAAGGTGCGCTCGGTGGATGTGCGCGGTGTCACCGGCAATGGTCAGGCCGTCGTCGCCCAGACCACAAATCGTGGTGCGAGCGGCACGGTAACCTTGACCAGCAGCGATGCCGGTTCGCTCGCCCGTTTCGCCAATATCTACAGCCGCATCCGCGGCGGGCTTCTCAATCTCGCGCTGACGACGTCCAATGGCAGCGACTGGAGCGGCTCGCTCGACCTGCGCAATTTTGCCGTCGTCAACGAAGCGAAGTTGCAGGACATCGTGGCGACGCCGACCGGCGAGGATGGCAGAAGCCTTAACAATGCCGTGAGACGCAATATCGATGTCAGCTCTGAAAAATTCCAGCGGGGCTTTGCGCGCATCGTTTATGTCAACGGCGCGGTTGCCGTCGAGAACGGCGTTGTGCGCGGCGAGCAGATCGGCGCGACGTTCCAGGGGCTCTTGAAGGACCAGAACGGCCGCATGGACATGACCGGCACCTTCATGCCGGCCTATGGCCTGAACCGGCTCTTCGGCGAATTGCCGTTCATCGGCATCTTCCTTGGCAACGGCCGTGACCGCGGCCTGCTCGGCATCACATTCAAGCTCTCAGGTCAGACCGATCAGCCGAAGCTGACGATCAATCCGCTATCGCTGATCGCCCCCGGCGTCTTCCGGCAGATATTCGAATTCTAGAAAAGTCATCCCAATGAAAACGTCGGATGGACCCAAGCTCCTGGTTCATCCCATCGCAGGCGCGTAAAACCGCTAGGCGCTTACGGCAAACACCCCAAAAAAAAGGGCCGCTTACGCGGCCCCCGATTGCGCGTCGTCTTGTCGGTCACGCCGGGCGAACCAGAACGTGCTTCTTCTTGCCGACCGAAAGCTTGATGACGCTGTCCGCGGTGATATCGGCGGTGCCGATGATCTGGCGCTCGTCGGACACAGCTTTGTCGTTGATCTTGACCGCACCGCCCTGAACGTGGCGGCGGGCCTCGCCGTTCGAACCGGCGAGACCGGCGCGGACGACGAGCGAAAGCACGCCGAGGCCGGCTTCGAGTTCTGCTGTGGGAACCTCAATCGAAGGCAGGTTTTCGGCAAGCGCGCCTTCCTCGAAGGTCTTGCGCGCCGTTTCGGCAGCCTCTTCCGCAGCGGCGCGGCCATGCAGGATCGCCGTCACTTCCGTTGCGAGAATTTTCTTCGCCTCGTTGATTTCTGATCCGCCTAGCGCTGCAATGCGGGCGATTTCATCCATTGGCAGGGTGGTGAACAGCTTGGCGAAGCGTACGACGTCGGCATCTTCCGTGTTGCGCCAGTATTGCCAGAAATCATAGACCGGCAGCAGGTCCTTGTTCAGCCACACGGCACCGGACGCAGACTTGCCCATCTTCGCGCCGGAAGAGGTGGTCAGAAGCGGCGAGGTCAGCGCGTAAAGCTGCGGTGTCCCCATGCGGTGACCGAGGTCGATGCCGTTGATGATGTTGCCCCACTGGTCAGAGCCGCCCATCTGCAGGCGGCAGCCAGTGCGCTGGTTCAGTTCCACGAAGTCGTAGGCCTGCAGGATCATGTAGTTAAATTCGAGGAAGGACAGCGACTGTTCGCGATCAAGCCGGGTCTTCACGCTGTCAAAGGACAGCATGCGGTTGACCGAGAAGTGGCGGCCGACATCGCGTAGAAATTCGAGGTAGTTCAGACCACGCAGCCAGTCGGCGTTGTTGATCATCAGCGCCGGGTTGCCGGGGCGATCGTAATCGAGGTAGTTGGCAAAGACGTGCTTGAGCGAGGTGATGTTGTCCTCGATCATGTCGATCGTCATCAACTTGCGAGCCTCTTCCTTGAAGGAAGGGTCGCCCACCATGCCGGTGCCGCCGCCCATCAGCGAGATCGGCTGGTGGCCGGTCTTCTGCATCCAGTGCAGCATCATGATCTGGGTGAGGTGACCGACATGCAGACTGGAAGCCGTCGGGTCATAGCCGATATAGGCGGTCACGGTTTCCTTGGCGAACAGTTCGTCGAGACCTGCCTCATCGGAGATCTGGTGAATGAAGCCGCGCTCATCGAGCGTGCGGAGGAAATCGGACTTGAACCTGGACATAACCTTTGACTTTCTGGTTTGATCTGTGCGGCCATCGAAAACCGATGACCGTGGCGGCTTTATCATTGTTTTTTAAAATGTGCACCCGTTTCGGCCATGAATGTCGGGATTCAGGCGAGCATGATTCGAGTTTGCAGGGGAGCGGCACGTGGGCGAGGTCAAAACGGCAATCGGGCTGATGAGCGGCACATCGATGGACGGCATCGATGTCGCTCTTCTGCGCACGGATGGCGAAAGCGTGGTTCGGCATGGGCCGAGCGGGTATTTCCCCTACGATCCCGGCCTGCGGGCCATCTGGCAGAAGGCGCTGACGACAGCCAAATCCATTCGCGAGCGTCGCGAGCGCCCCGGTGATCTTGATGAGGCCGAGCGCAAGCTGACGCTTGCGCATGCGGCGGTGGTGAAATCCTTTCTTCAGAGCCACCGGCTTCAGCCCGGTGATATCGATGTCCTCGGTTTCCACGGCCAGACGGTGCTGCACCGGCCGGATGAGGCGCTGACGGTGCAGATCGGTGACGGGCCTTTGCTGGCCTCCGAAACCGGTATTGACGTGGTTTATGACATGCGCGCCAACGACATGGTGCATGGCGGGCAGGGTGCGCCGCTCATTCCTGCCTATCATATGGCGCTGTCTGCCAATCTGCCTGACGGGTTTGAAACGCCTGCCGTCTTCGTCAATATCGGCGGTATCTCCAATCTGACTTATATCGGCGAGGGTGGCCGGCTTGCCGCTTTCGACAGCGGTCCCGGCAATATGCTGATCGACCAGTGGATCGAGGCCCATACCGGCAAGGCCTTCGACAAGGGCGGCAAGACGGCGGCTGGAGGCAGCGTGGTCCCTTCGCTGGTGGCGCACTATTTGGAAAGCCCGTTCTTCTCGGCCAATATCCGCCGTTCGCTGGATCGCAGCGATTTTTCGCCGCCGAAAATGGGTGAGGTTTCGCTTGCGGACGGCGCGCGGACGCTGGCGCATGTGACAGGGGCGGCAATCCTCAAATCGGCGAGTTACCTGCCGCAAGCGGCGAAGACCTATGTGGTCTGTGGTGGCGGGCGGTTGAACCCGGTGATCATGGAAGAGTTTGCAGGGCTTGCAGCAAAGGTCGGCGCACGCGTGATTGCGGCGGAAGAGGCGGGGTTCGATGGCGGGGCGATGGAGGCGGAGGCCTGGGCCTATCTGGCGGTGCGTTCGCTAAAGGGACTGCCGCTGACTTATCCGGGGACCACGGGGGTGAGCGAGCCGGTGACGGGTGGGGTATTGGTGCGGGCGTAGTTGATGGCGGTGGGCTTGGTTCACCCACCACCGATCACTATTGTCTGCCGCAATGCTACCGGCCTATCACCGAATGCGCTTCGCCGCCGGTTCCGGCACAAGCTCACCATTCAGGCGACGGTCGAGATAGTCCTCGCATTCGCCCATCAGCTCATCCACCTTGCCGTTGAAGAAGTGGTTGGCGCCGGGGACGGTGCGGTGTGTGATGAGGATGCCCTTCTGGGTCTTCAGCTTTTCGACCAGACCGTTCACGTCCTTCTCAGGCGCGACCTTGTCGGCATCGCCATTGATGATGAGGCCGGACGACGGGCAGGGCGCGAGGAAGGAGAAGTCGTAGGTATTGGGCTGCGGCGCAATCGACATGAAACCTTCGATTTCCGGGCGGCGCATCAGAAGCTGCATGCCGATCCAGGCTCCGAAGGAATAACCGGCAACCCAGCAGCTCTTGGAATCCGGATGCAGGCTCTGCACCCAGTCAAGCGCGGAGGCGGCGTCGGACAGTTCGCCCGCACCGTGGTCGAATTCGCCCTGGCTGCGGCCAATGGAGCGGAAATTGAACCGGAGCGTCGTGAAACCGCGCTTCTGGAAAAGATAAAAGAGCTGATAGACGATCTGGTTGTTCATCGTGCCGCCGAACTGCGGGTGCGGATGAAGGATGATCGCAATCGGCGCGCTCTTTTCCTTGGAGGGTTGATAACGGCCTTCGAGGCGACCCGCAGGGCCGTTAAAGATGACTTCGGGCATTGGTACTCCGGTCGTGTTTTTTCATTCTCCAACCGCATTCTTCCGATGAGAAGACTTGACGAACTGTGTCATCTTTTCTAGAACGCAGTTTAGAATAATTCGAAACTTTGCGTGTGCTTAAGCACTCGGACCGTGTCATAAGGCAAGCGCAACTGTAATTTCAAGAAAAATGCGTTTTTGCGCATGGAAGATTGGATAAAGCCTCACCGCCATGACGGTTTCGACGCGCACATATATGGACTGGAACGCCACGGCGCCGCTTTTGCCGGCCGTGCGGGATGTTCTTGTGTCTGCGCTCGAGTTTGCCGGCAATCCGTCTTCCGTCCATCGCGAAGGCCGGGCCGCCCGGGCTGTAATCGAGAGAGCCCGCCGCGAGGTTGCAGCGCTGGCCGGGGCTGAATCAGCCCACGTGACCTTCACCAGCGGCGCGACGGAAGCGGCCAATCTGGTGCTGACACCGGATTTCAAAATGGGACGCAGCCCGGTCCGGGTCAGTCAGCTCTATATTTCCGCCATCGAACATCCGGCCTTCCGCGAAGGTGGCCGCTTTGACAGCGGTAACGTTACGGAAGTTCCCGTTACGTCAGCAGGTATCCTCGATATTGCCGCCCTTGAGGCGCTGCTGTCTTCGCATGACAGGTCCGCCGGCCTGCCGATGGTCGCCTGCATGCTGGTGAACAATGAGACCGGCATTCTGCAGCCCGTCGCTGAAGCGGCGCGGCTGGTTCATGCGGCTGGCGGGCTGATGGTTGTTGATGCCGTGCAGGCGGCGGGCCGCATTCCTCTCAATATCAACGCGCTCGATGCCGACTTCATTGTGATTTCGTCTCACAAGCTCGGCGGCCCGAAAGGTGCCGGGGCTCTCATTTCGCGCGGTGAAGTGATGATGCCGAAGCCGCTGATCCATGGTGGTGGCCAGGAAAAGGGCCATCGCTCGGGAACGGAAAATACCCTGTCTGTTATCGGTTTTGGGGCTGCCGCCGCTGTTGCTGCTCGGACTATCGAGGCCGAGGCGGCGCGTCTTGCCGCGCTGCGGGCGCGGCTGGAAAAAGGGATGCGGGTAAACGCGCCTGATGTGATCATCCACGGTGAGAATGTCATGCGGGTCGCCAACACCACGTTTTTCACGCTTCCGGGCCTGAAGGCCGAGACCGGGCAGATTGCCTTCGATATAGAAGGTATCGCACTTTCCGCCGGTTCTGCCTGTTCATCCGGAAAGGTGGGCGAAAGCCATGTGTTGAGCGCGATGGGGCACGATCCCAAGCTCGGTGCGCTCAGGATTTCCATCGGTCACGCAACTGACGAGGCCGATATCGACAGAACGCTTGCGGCCTTTGCGAAAATTGCCGGACGGCGCAAGCTCTCCGGTCAGGCCGCGTAAAATGCGGCAAAGAATTGCGGATTAGCAATTTTCCGCTTGCCGGGATGTGTGAAAAGCGCCATCCCGCACCTATATGGGTATAAGCTCCGCCCCGGTTGACGGCTCGGAACGATTTACCCAGAGATCAAATAAGGCGGCTTTCCGCCTTGATACGTTGACAAGCCACCGGACCTTGGCTCCGGCGAGATTGGAGAACGACATGGCAGCGGTTCAGGAAACGATCGATCAGGTCCGCCAGATCGATGTGGACCAGTACAAATACGGCTTCGAAACCAATATCGAAGTCGACAAGGCCCCGAAGGGCCTTTCGGAAGAGGTGATCCGTTTCATCTCGGCCAAGAAGCAGGAGCCTGAATGGATGCTGGAATGGCGTCTTGAGGCTTACAGGCGCTGGCTGACGATGGAAGAGCCGACCTGGGCGCGCGTCAGCTACCCCAAGATCGACTTCAACGATCTCTATTATTATGCCGCGCCGAAAAGCACCCCCGGCCCGAAGTCGCTCGATGAAGTCGACCCGGAGCTGCTGAAGGTCTATGAAAAGCTCGGTATTCCGCTGAAAGAACAGGAAATCCTCGCTGGCGTCGAAAAGCGTCAGGTCGCTGTTGATGCCGTGTTCGACAGCGTCTCCGTCGTCACCACCTTCAAGGCTGAACTGGCGAAGGCCGGCGTGATTTTCATGTCGATCTCGGAAGCCGTGCGCGAGCATCCGGAACTGGTGAAGAAATACCTGGGCTCGGTCGTTCCGACGACGGACAATTTCTACGCGACGCTGAACTCGGCCGTCTTTACTGACGGTTCCTTCGTGTTCGTGCCGAAGGGCGTTCGTTGCCCGATGGAGCTTTCCACCTATTTCCGCATCAACGAGAAAAACACCGGCCAGTTCGAGCGCACGCTGATCATCGCTGAAGAGGGGGCTTACGTCTCCTATCTGGAAGGCTGCACCGCGCCGCAGCGCGACGAGAACCAGCTTCACGCCGCCGTGGTGGAACTTGTGGCGCTCGATGATGCCGAAATCAAATATTCCACCGTCCAGAACTGGTATCCGGGCGACAAGGAAGGCAAGGGCGGCATCTACAACTTCGTGACCAAGCGCGGCGATTGCCGTGGCAACCGTTCTAAGATCTCGTGGACGCAGGTGGAAACCGGTTCGGCCATCACCTGGAAATACCCGTCCTGCATCCTGCGTGGCGATGACAGCCGTGGCGAATTCTATTCCATCGCGGTCTCCAACGGTCACCAGCAGATCGATAGTGGCACCAAGATGATCCATCTCGGCAAGAACACGTCGAGCCGCATTATCGCCAAGGGCATCGCTGCTGGCTTCTCGGAAAACGTCTATCGCGGTCAGGTCTCGGCCCACCGCAAGGCGACGAATACGCGCAACTTCACGCAGTGCGACAGTCTGCTGATCGGCGACAAGTGCGGCGCGCATACCGTGCCTTACATCGAAGCGAAAAACTCGTCCGCGCATTTCGAGCATGAGGCGACCACGTCGAAGATTTCCGAAGACCAGCTGTTCTATTGCCTGCAGCGCGGCATTCCCGAGGAAGCGGCTATCGCGCTGATCGTCAACGGCTTCGTCAAGGAAGTCATCCAGGAACTGCCGATGGAATTTGCCGTGGAAGCGCAGAAGCTGATCGGGATTTCGCTGGAAGGTTCGGTCGGCTGATCGTCACCCAGACACGCATTTGAGTGCGCGATGTTCGCGCACCTTCGCTCACACAATTCTGAGGATACATCCATGCTTGAAATCATCGACCTGCACGCGAAGATCGCCGATACCGAAACCGAGATCATCAAGGGTCTCAACCTGAAGGTTGCCGCTGGTGAAGTTGCCGCCATCATGGGGCCGAACGGTTCCGGCAAGTCGACGCTGTCCTACATCCTGTCGGGCCGTGAGGACTATGAAGTCACCTCCGGTGACATTCTTTATAACGGCGAAAGCATTCTGGAACTGGATGCCGCCGAGCGCGCGGCCAAGGGCATTTTCCTTGCCTTCCAGTATCCGGTCGAAATTCCGGGTGTTGCCACCATGCAGTTCCTCAAGGTTGCGATGAATGAGCAGCGCAAGGCGCGCGGCGAGTCCGAGCTGACGACGCCTGATTTCATCCGCCGCGTCAAGGAAGCAGCCGGCGATCTGAAGATCGACATGGAGATGCTGAAGCGTCCGCTCAACGTCGGTTTCTCCGGAGGTGAGAAGAAGCGCGCTGAAATCCTGCAGATGGCGCTCTTGGAGCCGAAGCTCTGCGTTCTCGACGAAACCGATAGCGGTCTCGACATCGACGCGCTGAAGATCGTGGCTGACGGCGTCAACGCGCTGAAGTCGCCGGATCGCGCCACCGTCGTCATCACCCACTATCAGCGCCTGCTCGATTACATCGTGCCTGACAGCGTTCATGTTCTCTACAAGGGCAAGATCATCCGCTCGGGTGACAAGGCTCTGGCGCTGGAACTGGAAAACAACGGTTACGCCGACATCATCGGTGAAGCGGCCTGATTGAAGGCCAGGAGGTGATGTCCATGAACATTCAAGCTACCAACCGGCTGACGCCAGCGGAAACCGCGCTGGTCGATGCCTACACCGCCAAGTTCAGCGAACTGCCCGGCGATGGTGCCGTGGTTGCCGCCCGCGATGTGCTGTTCGATGATCTCAAAACCGGCGGTCTTCCGACTCGCCGCATTGAGGCCTGGCACTATACCGATCTGAAGAGCCTGCTGCGGACCGTCCCTGAGGATCGCCCCGCGCCTGTGATCGAGAAGGTGACGTCCGTCGTTGCCGGTTCGCCTGTGGCTTATATGCTGCATGGCACGGCCGATATCGGCAGGGTCGATGATGTCAGCGTATCGCGCTTTGCGGATAGCCTTCTCGACGGTTCCGCCGCCGCAGGTCTGGCGGAAGCCAGCAAGGATGACACGATTGGCCGCATCAATGGCAGCTTCGTGCGTGACGGCATCGTGGTCGAGATCCCCGCCGATGCTGAGCTCGACAAACCTATCGAACTGCAGGCGATCCATGGCGCGGGCCAGGTTCACAGCCGCTTTCCGGTGCGTTTTGGCAAGGGTTCGAAAGCGACCGTCATTGAGCGTCACCTTTCGGTGACGTCTGATGCCGCTCTTGTGTCCTCTGTCAGCGATATCATTGTCGAGGATGGCGCGGAAGCAACCTGGATTCTTCTGCAACAGCAGGGTGCCGCCGATATTCATCTTGGTCAGCTGCGCATCAAGCTTGGCGCGGAAGCGAAGCTTCGTCTCTTCGTGATCAATGCCGGCGGCAAGCTGGTGCGTCAGGAACTGCGCATCGATGTGGAAGGCGAGGGCACTGATCTCATCGTTCGCGGCGTCAACCTTCTGGGTGGCGAAACCCATACCGACGTGACGATGGTTCTCGGCCACAACGTGCCGAACACGACCTCGACGGAAGTTTTCCGCAACGTGGTGTTCGATCGTGCAAAGGGCATTTTCCAGGGCATGATCCGGGTTGCACCGGATGCCCAGAAAACCGACGCGAAGATGGCGTGCAATACGCTGCTGATGTCTGACGATGGCGAGTTCTCGGCAAAGCCGGAACTGGAAATCTTCGCCGACGACGTTCAGTGTGGCCATGGTGCGACGGTTGCCGATATCAGCGACAACCATCTTTACTACCTGATGGCGCGCGGCGTGCCGCGGGCGAAGGCACGGGCGATGCTCGTCAACGCCTTCGTCGCCGAGATCGTCGAGGAACTGGAAGAAGAAAATCTGGTAGAGGCGCTGGAGACGATCATTTCCGGCTGGCTGGAGCATCACGCTTAGCAACCTCTCCGTCGTCGTCCTCGGGACAAGCCCGAGGATGACGTGAAGCAGCGGTAACGACTGCAAAACCCGGAGCTCTTCAGAAGAGCACCATGAAAGGGCCCGAGAAATGGACCAGACCGCAATGGCGGCCCCTTATGACATCGAAGCCGTGCGCAAGGATTTCCCGATCCTGTCGCGCGAGGTCTATGGCAAGCCGCTGGTCTATCTCGACAACGGCGCGTCCGCTCAAAAGCCGCAGGTGGTGATCGACGCCGTTTCGCATGCTTATGCAAATGAGTACGCAAACGTGCATCGCGGCCTGCATTTCCTCTCCAATGCCGCAACCGACGCCTATGAGGCGGCGCGCGAAAAAGTGCGCCGGTTCCTGAACGCCGGTTCGGTGGACGAGATCGTCTTCACCAAATCCTCGACCGAGGCGATCAATACGGTTGCCTATGGCTACGGCATGCCCAAGATCGGCGAGGGCGACGAGATCGTCATCTCGATCATGGAGCACCACTCCAACATCGTGCCGTGGCATTTCATCCGCGAACGGCAGGGCGCCAAGCTCGTCTGGGTGCCCGTCGATGATGACGGCGCGTTTCACATCGAAGCTTTCGAAAAGAGCCTGACGGAGCGCACCAAGCTCGTTGCCATCACCCATATGTCGAATGCGCTCGGCACCATCGTGCCGGTCAAGGAAATCTGCCGCATCGCGCATGAGCGCGGCATTCCGGTGCTTGTTGATGGCTCGCAGGGCGCGGTTCACATGCCGGTGGATGTGCGCGATATCGATTGCGACTGGTATGTGATGACCGGCCACAAGCTTTATGGTCCCTCGGGCATCGGCGTGCTCTACGGCAAGGCGGACCGCCTGCGCGAGATGCAGCCGTTCCAGGGCGGCGGCGAGATGATTCTCGACGTCTCCGAAGACAATGTCACCTATAACGAGCCGCCGCACCGTTTCGAAGCCGGCACACCGCCCATCGTGCAGGCGATCGGCCTCGGTTACGCGCTCGATTACATGGACAATCTCGACCGCGCCGCGATTGCAGCACACGAGGCCGATCTTGCCGCTTACGCCGCCGAGCGGCTGCGCGAGATCAATTCGCTGCGCATCATCGGCAACGCGCCTGACAAGGGCGGCATTTTCTCCTTCGAGCTTGAGGGCATTCACGCCCATGACGTCTCGATGGTGATCGACCGGCGCGGCGTTGCCGTGCGGGCCGGTACCCATTGCGCCATGCCGCTCTTGAAACGCTTCGGCGTCACCTCCACATGCCGGGCATCGTTCGGCCTTTACAATACCCGCGCCGAAGTAGACTCTCTTGTCGAGGCGCTGGAATATGCGCGCAAATTTTTCGCCTGATATCGCGGCCTGAAATCAGGATTGAGGTTAAGACCATGACTGCCGATGCCACTGCAAAGACCCAGGATGCGACCGAAGCTCAGGAAAAGGTATCCACCATTCCGCCGGATGAGCTTGCACGCCTCAGCGACGATGTGATCGCGGCGCTGAAGACCGTTTATGACCCGGAAATTCCGGCTGACATCTTCGAACTCGGTCTCGTTTACAAGATCGATATCGAAGATGACCGGATGGTCAAGATCGTCATGACGCTGACGGCACCCGGTTGCCCCGTCGCTGGCGAAATGCCAGGCTGGGTGGAGAACGCCGTGGGCGCCGTCGAAGGTGTTTCCGGTGTCACCGTCGAAATGACCTTCGATCCGCCATGGACGCCGGATCGCATGTCGGAAGAAGCGCAGGTCGCTGTCGGCTGGTATTGATTTGATTTTGACTGGTGTCATCCCTTGATGACATCGTCACGTACACTTAAATTGAATTCCATAAGCATCGAGCCTTGAACTCGATTGTTGAAGGAGAATGGGCCCATGGGCTTTGCAATCATGACCATGACCGGGGCTGCGGCCTCTCGCGTTAAAGCAATCGTCGAAAATTCCGGACCGGACGCCAAGGGCGTGCGCGTCGGCATCAAGAAGGGCGGCTGCGCGGGCATGGAATATACCATCGACCTCGTGACCGAGCCGGATGCGAAAGACGATCTGGTGGAATTCGAAGGTGCGAAAGTCTGGGTTCAGCCTTCCGCAGTCCTTTATCTGCTTGGCACGCAGATGGATTTCGAGGTGACCAAGATGCGCTCCGGCTTTACCTTCAACAATCCGAACCAGACTTCGGCCTGCGGCTGCGGCGAATCGGTCGAGTTGAAGCCTGCTGATCTCGCGGCTCTCGCAAAGCAGCGTGAGGCAGAAGCCAGCGTTTGATTGGTTACGCTATCTCTGCGATGGAGAGGTAGACGTTCTTATGCACACAGCGCTCCCACAAACGCGACGTCATCTTCCGGCTTGACTCGAGGATCCATCCCCGTCAAATCGCTTGAGACGTTTGTAGATCCTCGGGTCAAGCCCGAGGATGACGGATGAAAAGTTTCAGGTTTTTTCCGCAGGCTGCGTCTCATGCAAAATCAGCTTTCCAAGGATCATGACTGCTGTTTGAAGGCTTCGATGAAATCGGCCAGCGGATGGATTGATGGCGTGGTCATCAATAGCAGTTCAAGAGCCGCGGCGACCTCCCGGCGATCTTCTGCAGAGAGTGGCCGCAGGCTTGACGTGATCCTGTTATAGTCAGCCGTCCCGCGTGATGCGAGCGAGCGATGGATCACAAACACTTCCGTCTGCCCGTCCTGTCGCTCCACAAAAAGGGCCAGCGATCCGCCGTCTGCAGCCGCAGCGCTATCGGATACGGATTTGAACATCGAGACTCCATGCGGTAGATTTCCGGAAAGCCTATCCGATTGACGTCATGAAGCAAGATTGAATGCGGATAGTTTCAGTGAGGGGGTAGCCGGCGTGGGGAATAGCAGTAGCTCGATTGATGTCTGGACACTTGGCCTCGTTGCTGCCGGCATTCTGGTCGGCCTGACGTTGGTTGTCGGTATTCTTTTCCTCTCCTTTTCTTGGGAGGCCAAAGCACGCAGGCGCGTGTCATCAGCCACCACGGAAGGCGTTCAGTTCGAACGAACCGAAGGCGGCGAGTGGCCAACGGTGCGTGGAGACGGGGGCGAAGGGGGCCATCATTGAACGTGGGGTTCACGTGATGAGACCGGCAGGGGAGATCACGGCCACTGCAAGGGCGGCGGTAAAAGCTGCTTTCGCGCACGTCACCCTAGGCGGCGGTGTGGGTCTTCGTGAGGCCGCCGCGATTGATGATTACGCGAGCCATGATGTGCTTGCCGCCCTCCGCGCCGAGGATGAAAAGGACGACTGGTCTGCGATCACGGTGGAGGACGTGAACCTCCACTCCGCCAGCCCTGCGTTTTTTGATGCCGAAGCAATGCGGTTTCATCTACCCGCCTACATGATCGCCGATCTCGACGGTTGTTACCGGCACGAGTTCGTGCCCCATCTGCGCGGTCGCCCGGAGAAATTTGCGCTGTTGAACGACGCTCAAAGGCGAGCCGTTGAATTATATTTGCACGCCCTCCTTCAGCGAAACAACCCGCCGTCTTACCAGTCCGATGTAGAACAGGCGCTTGAGGAATGGCGGCAAGCCGCAGATCGTTAGGCCGGATTGATCACTCGTGCCTCAGGGCTTCGATCGGGCTCAAACTCGCCGCCCGCCGTGCCGGAAAATATCCGAAAATCACCCCAATAGCCGCTGAAAAAGCAAAGGCGAGGAAGATGATCGACGGGCTGGTGACGAAGGGCACGTTAAGGAAGCTGACGACGGCATAGGCAAGGCCGAGGCCGGTGAGGATGCCGACGATGCCGCCGAAGGCCGAGAGCATCACCGCCTCCACCAGAAACTGGGTCAGCACCTGTTTTTCCAGCGCGCCGATCGCGAGGCGAATGCCGATCTCGCGGGTGCGTTCCGTTACCGAAACCAGCATGATGTTCATGATGCCGATACCGCCCACGAGAAGACTGACGGCGGCAACCGCGCCGAGAAGTCCGGTGAGAAGCGTCGTCGTGCCGGTCATGGCGGACGCGATCTGCGTCATGTCGTTGACGGTAAAATCGTCCTCACGGCCGATGCCGATGCGGCGGCGCTCGCGCAGCAGGTTCTGCAGGTCGCTCTGCACCTTGGCGGTGGAAACGCCATCTTGCGCCGAGACCATGATCGAGGAAATGGTGGTGGTGCCGCCAATGCGCCGCTGGTGGATTTTCAGCGGCATGATGATGGTGTCGTCCTGATCGTCACCGAGGCCGGACTGACCTTTTCTGGCGAGAACACCGATGACGGGGCAGGAGATGTTGCTGACACGGATTGTCTGTCCGACAGGGTTCTCCGCCCCGAAGAGCTCCTGTCGCACGGTTTCGCCGATGATGCAGCCGATCTGGCCGCCGCGATCTTCGGCAGGCTGGAAGTCGCGGCCGAGCGCGATTGTCCAGTCCTGCGCGATCAGATGGTCGTTCGTAGTGCCGATGACGCTCGTCTGGTGGTTCTTGCCGCCGAAAATGACGGTTGCCGCAGCGCTGCGGTTTTGCGGCGCGACAGCGCGGATGCCCGAGATTTGGTTGCGGATGGCCTCGACATCGCGGTCATCGAAGCGTTTGGCTTCGGTGCTGGCACGGCCGGGTCCGAACTGGCCGGGACGCACGAACAGCATGTTGGTGCCGAGCCGTGACAGTTCCGATTTTACCTGTTCCGTCGTGCCATTGCCGATGGTGACCATGGCGATGACGGCGGCCACACCAATGACGACGCCAAGCACGGTGAGGAAGGAGCGCAAAAGGTTGCGGCTGATGGCGCGCAGCGCAAGACGCGACGTTTCAAGGAACATCCGATGTCTCCTTTTCATCCGCGGCGCTATCGGAGGCGAGGTGGCCGTCTACAAAACGCAGCAGACGCCCGGCATAAGCGGCGATATCCTCCTCATGCGTCACCATGACGACCGTAATGCCCTTGTCGCGATTGAGCGAGGTTATCAGTTCCATGATTTCGACGCTCGTCTTCGTGTCGAGATTGCCGGTCGGCTCGTCGGCCAGAAGCAGGGCGGGGCGGGTAACGATGGCGCGGGCAATGGCCACACGCTGCTGCTGGCCGCCGGATAGCTCCTGCGTGGTATGATCTTCGCGGCCTTTGAGCCCCACCTGCGCCAGCGCCTCCATGGCGCGGTCCCGACGCTCCGAGGCCTTCATGCCGCGATAGATCAGCGGCAACTCGACATTTTCGACGGCCGATGTCCGGGAGAGAAGATTGAAGCCCTGAAAGACGAAACCCAGCATGTGCCGGCGCAGCAGCGTCAGGTGCTCATTGTCGAAGCCGCTGGTCGGCACGCCCTGGAAGAGATACTCGCCTGCCGATGGCACATCCAGACAGCCGATGATGTTCATCGAGGTGGATTTGCCGGAGCCTGACGGCCCCATGATGGCGACGAATTCCTTTTCACGAATGGAAAAGCTAACGCCATCGAGCGCGCGGATCGTCGCTTCGCCGCGGCCATATTGCTTGACGACGTCACGAAATTCGATGAGCGGCGGCTGTTCCAAACGGATGCCCTCCCTCAGCCGGCGTTGCGCGCGGTGGCGTCGGTAATCACCTGGTCGTCGGCCTTCAGCTCTCCCGATTTTACGGCGGTATGCTGGCCGTCGGTGGAGCCGGTTTCGATGGCGACGGAGACGGGCGCGTTGTTGCGCAACACCCATACGGTTCTTTTGCCGGTCGCTGCCTGGCCGGTGTCGCGGTTCTGCGAGCGGCCCATGCGCGGCGGGCGGAACAGGCTCATCAACCCGCCGCCGCGGGAGGCGGATTCGCGCGGCGGCGTGTAACGCAGCGCCGAATTGGGCACCAGCAGGGCATCCTTGATGTCCTCCACGACGATATTGGCGGTTGCCGTCATGCCGGGGCGCAGCAGCAGTTCGGCGTTGTCGACCGTCAATATGCCCTTGTAGGTGACGACGTTGGAAACCGTCTCCGAGGCGAAGCGCACCGTCTCTATCTCGGCCGGGAAGCTGCGGTCGGGATAGGCATCGACATTGAACGTGGCCTTCTGGCCTGTATCGACCTTGCCAACATCGGCCTCGTCCACCGAGACCTGTAACTCCATATGCCGCAGATCGCCGGCGATGGTGAAAAGCACAGGCGCATTAAGCGAGGAGGCGACGGTGGCGCCGGGATCGACACTGCGGGTAAGGATGACGCCATCGATGGGCGAGACGATCTTGGCCTTGCCAAGATTGACCTCGGCGAGCCGCAGATCCGCTTCCGCTGAAAGCACGCTCGCCTCATTGACGTCAAGCGTTGCTGCCGCCGCATCGTAGGTGAACTGCGCGGCGTCCAGATCCTGCTGGCTCGAGACGCGGTTCTGCACCAGCGATCTCAGGCGCTCCATCGAGGTTTTTGCCGAGCCGAGATCGGCGCGCGCCTTGAGCACACTGGCCTTGGCGGAGGCGAGTTTTGCCCGGGCGCTCTGTACGTCGGCCTCCAGCTTGTTGGTATCCAGCTCCGCCAGAACGTCCCCGGCCTTGACCGGCGTGTTATAGGTGACATTCACCTTGCGCACGGTGCCGGACAGTTCGCTGGATATATCAACCTGATCCGTCGGCTGAACCGAGCCGGTGGAGGTGACGATGACGGAGAGATCGCCACGGCGTGCGGGTTCCGTCGTGTAGGTGTAAGCCACGCCGCCTGCGCGGGATTGGTAATAATAACCAAGACCGCCGCCAATCAGCACAATGGCTGCTGCCAAATAGAGGAGCCGACGCGACTTTTTCTTGCGGCCGTTTCTGGTCGTCCCCAAAATCTCGCGCAGATCGGGCTGGGTATCGCTGCCACTCGTATTGGCGTCATTCATTCTCGTCACTCGCAAAGTTCAAAATACTACAGAGAGTTGCCGTCGCTCTCCGATTGTCCGTCCGTCTGTCGCCGTTATATTCCTCTGATTGTGGGAAGTGGCATAGCTTGCCCCAAGGGTGAAGTGAAAACTTGGTAATATTTATGATAGTTCTGGTCTGCTAGAGATAGGTATTCGAAAAGCCGATGCCATCTTTTTGGCAGAGGTTTCAGCAGCGACATTCAGGACGATGATGAAATGAACGACAACGTGGTGAAGTTCCGCAAACCGGTGCCGCCGAAAAAACCACGCGAACCGATGGGGCCGAAGGCAAAAAAGGCGCTGACGATCGCGGCGGTCATCGCATTCTTTGTGGCCGCCTGGGGTTATTTCACGTTCGTGGGGCAGGGGTAACGCGTTCGCAACGGAAATCCGGAAGCGGTGTATGACGGCAATATTGGGAATTGACGCCGCATGGACGGCAACCGAGCCAAGCGGCGTCGCCCTGGTTGTCAAGGATGGCTCATGCTGGCGGCTGCGCGCGGTTGCCGCCTCTTACGATCATTTTCTTGCACGACAGGACGATGCAATTGCGCGCACCGACCGTCCTCGTGGTTCGTTTGTACAGGCGACGGCGCTTCTGGATGCTGCCGAAGCGCTCGGCGGTCAGGTCAACCTCGTCGCAATTGATATGCCGCTGTCACATGCCCCGATAACGGCTCGGCGGGTTTCGGACAACAGGGTTTCCTCAGCTTATGGTGCCCGCTACTGCGGCACTCACACGCCGAATGCCCTGAGGCCAGGCAAGATCAGCGACGATCTCAAGCTATCATTCGAGCATGCAGGATATCCGCTCTTGACGACGCAGGTCTCTGACCGCGGTCTGCTCGAGGTCTATCCCCACCCCGCACTGGTTGAGCTGACAAAATCCGAGAAGCGGCTGCCGTACAAACACGCGAAAATCGACAGTTACTGGCGATCAGATACCATTTCCATTCGGCGCATGAAACTGGTCGACGTGTGGCGCTCGATTATCGCGCATCTCGATGCCCGCATTGACGGCGTTGCCGATGCTCTTGCCATTCCCCCCATTGGGGCGCGAGCATGGGAAATGAAGGCTTTCGAAGACATGATGGATGCAGTTGTTTGCGCGTGGATCGGCATCTGCGTTCTGGAGGGCGATGCGATCCCTTATGGCGACGAGACGTCCGCGATCTGGATTCCGGCGGCGCGGTGAAGATTTACGCCTCGGAGGGAGGTGGCGACCCCTGCAGGACTCGAACCTGCGACCTACTGCTTAGAAGGCAGTTGCTCTATCCAGTTGAGCTAAGGGGCCGTCCTGCCAGGCAGCGGTGCTGCCGGCGAAAACTGCGGTGTTTCAGTGCGTCCAGGGCTGGGTGCGGTTGAAACGGAAATTATCGGTGTAGGAAACCACCTGGCGCGCTGCTTCCTTCGGCTGGATCACGCGGTATTCGATGCCCTTGCGCTGAGCATAGGCTTCGGCCTGTTCCTGCGTGTCGAATGTCAGCTTCACCTGCTGCTTCATGTCGGAACTGGAGGTATAGCCCATGATCGGATCGATCTTGCGCGGAACCTCGGCGTCGAATTCCAGAACCCAGACATTGGTCTTCGCCTTGCCGGATTGCATGGCGGTTTTTGCAGGGCGGTAAATCTTCGCAGACATGTCGAAACTGCTCCGGTTGACGAGTGGGGCATATGACCCCGAAATTATCCATCACGTACCTGAATAGAATAACCAAATCGTGTCAGGAACGTTGAATTTGAAATGGACTGACTTCAGTTGAGAGTCAAGACGATTATCCCCTTGGAGCCGGATCGCGCGGGCCAGCTTACCCGTCCACTTTCGACCGACGGCATCTTGTCCCAATAAAGATGAAATTCCCTGTTGCGGACTGCGGGTGAACCGTGTATTCCCCAGCCATCGCCTCGGCGGAGTGTAGCGCAGTCTGGTAGCGCATCTGGTTTGGGACCAGAGGGTCGGGAGTTCGAATCTCTCCACTCCGACCATTTTAAAGCTGAATATCAGCTTTCCGGCGTAAGCCTTCCCGACATAACAATTATTCGGCGTGCGGCCCTGCAAGCGTGCTTTCCGCCGTGCCTATCGTCATGACGTTGCCGCGCCACGCGACGGCGGTACCGATCCAACTTCTCGCCCAGACGAGGGGCATGACCATGTCCCGCGCAATCATGGCGGGGAGCGTGTGGAACGAGATAGGCCAGCGGTTGAGGGCGGCAAGCGCGAGTTCCGGTACATACATCAGCGCGAGAACCGCAAAGGCGGTTGCGACGAGGCTCATCTCCATCATGGCGGCGGCTGCCACGGCGAAGAGAAGCGGGGGTAACGCACCGGTGAGGATTTCGGGGGCGAAGTAGTGGGGAAAAGTCACGCGGCGCAGCCGCGCCCAGCGCGCCTGGCGGGACCAGATTTCGCCCGCGTGGCGGCGGCCAAGTGGCTGTTCGAACGGGGTGGAAACCAGATGCACCTTAAGACCGGCGTTTCGCACGAGCTTCGTCGACGCTGCATCCTCGGCAATTTCCGCCGCCAGTGCGCGAATTCCGCCATGGTCTTCGAGGAACGGTTCGTTCCACAACATCGACTTGCCCTGTGCGAAGCCAATTCCGATTGCTTCCGCCGCATATTGCCAGCGACCCTGGGAACCGTTGAGGAAGGCGCATTCGACATGCGCCCAAAAGCCGATCGGGCGTGATCCGAGCGGCGGCGAGCAGACGAGCCCGCTATCCGGTTGCCAGGCTGACATCATGGTTGTGATATAGGATGTCGGCATCAGCACGTTGGAATCGGCGAGAATGACCCAGTCATGTCGCGCTGTGCGCCAGCCCTTGACGCAATTGTTCAGTTTTGGATTGGCGCTGATTCGATCATCACCCGTCAGCAATTGCGTCGGGATCATCGGATGGGCCGCTTCAGCCCTGCGAACTTCCTCGATGACCGGATCGTCTTGGTCGGCCACGCAGAAGAGAAGTTCATAATCTGGCCAGTCCAGCTCGAAGGCGCGCGCAAGCGTGAGCGGCGTGAAGGTTTCCACCCCTCGCAGCGGGACCACGACCGAGACAGGCGGACGTTGCCTGACAAGGTCATTATCCGCATCTCGCCGCATCAGCCGCCAGCCAGCGAGAACGATTCCGAGAAGATTGAAGCCGATGAGCAGCGTTGCGCAAAGAGCGAAGACGGTTTCCATGCGGGCCAGTTCCACTTCCGATGTTGGGGCGGTCCAGCCGCCGATTCCATGGAATTCGTCTCTGCCGATTATAACGTTTGCGTGACAGTTACATGTCATCATGACGGAGCGGGCCATCGGGTTCCGCGCAAAAGAAAAGCCCTCCGTATCGAAGGGCCCAGTCTTCATGATGGTTGTCAGTTTCAGTGCACGTTCAGGATATGCGCATGGCTGCTCGCAACGAGAAACGATTCTCTCGCCTTTTCGATATCGCAACGTCCGGCGATGGCATCGAGGCAGTTCCTGCGCGCCTCCTCATATTCAGGCCCGTGTTCTTCGGGCCAGCGGTACATCAGCATGTCGAGCGCCACCAGTGGGCTATAGATTTCCACCGCCGCCGAAAGCGGAAGATGGATTGCCACAGGCTTCATCCACGAGGCGTGGTGACATGGCTCCGTTTTATGAATCAGCATGCCATTCTCCTCCCTGTTCTGCCTGCTCTGCAGGCCTTCCCAACTCCCATGCGCGTAATGCCGGCCTCACGGAATTGTTCCCGATCACCTAAAATGTGATCGGAAGGGGGGTTCCATTTTTTCAAGATGAATGGAAGATGAACGAATAGATGAACCGGAGATGAACAAAACTGGCGCTCATGCGTTGGTATGTCCATAAGAAGGAGAACGCACATGTTCAATATGTCAGGCATTCAGGAAAGCTTCTTCGGCGACCGCATGGCAGGCGTATGCCAGGCGATCACCTCGGCACTGGCCTTCGAATCAGGTCTTGAAAAGTCGCGTATTTCCGCAAGCGTTGAGAACGACACGATTTATCTCGAAGGCACGGCTGACTCCGTTGAGGCGATCGATATCGCCATCAACCTTGCCGCTTCCATTTCGAATTGCCGGATTTTGAGCCATATCGAGCCGGTTTACTGATTATTGCGAGAGCCGGGCGACATTTCGTCCGGCGCATTCAAACGCAATAACGCGGCAGCATCACTTCCGGTTGCCAATTTGCGCGCTGCGAACCATATCGCCCGGCTTGATGCCATAGCGTTGCGCGGCGCCGCCATTCAACTCCAGCACAAATTTGACCGGTCCACGGGAACTGATGATCGCTTCGGAATGCGGAACCGCATTTTCGTGGATATGGGTGATTCGGCCATCGCTGCCGATGAACAGCATGTCGAGTGGGATCAGCGTATTGCGCATCCACATGGCGACGGCGCGTGGTTCATCGAAATCGAACAACATGCCGTGGTCAGGCGGCATTGACTTGCGGAACATCAGCCCCTGTTCCCGCTGGGCGTCGTTCAATGCCAGTTCGGCGGTGAAATCGTATGTTTTTCCTGCCGCTGTCTCAATCGCCAACGGCTCGGAGGTGAAGGTCACGCGTTCCTGCGCCTGCGCGGCGCTGGCAAATGCGAAAAAAAGAAGCGCCGCGACGGCGCTCTTCAGCAACTGTGGCAGGGCGGACATTAGTGCGACATCCCCAGCGAAACCGGGTTGTCGGGGTGTATTTCCGCCGCCATGAGGCCCTTGTCGCCGTCGCCATACCGCACCAGCACGACCTGGCCGGGGCGGAGCTCCGTCAGGCCAAAACGGCGCAGCGTTTCCATATGCACGAAGATATCTTCCGTGCCTTCGCCGCGCGTCAGGAAGCCGAAACCCTTGGTGCGGTTGAACCACTTGACGATGGCGCGTTCCAGCCCGCTGGACGGCGTCACCTGGACATGGGTGCGCACCGGCGGCAGCTGCGATGGGTGAACGGCGGTCGACTGGTCCATGGAGAGAATGCGGAACGCCTGAAAGCCGCGGTCGCGCCGCTGGATGAGGGCGACGATGCGCGTGCCTTCAAGGATTGTCTGGTAACCGTCGCGACGCAGGCAGGAGACGTGCAGGAGCACATCCTGTGTGCCATTATCGGGCACGATGAAGCCAAAACCCTTGGCGACATCGAACCACTTTACGACACCGGTGATTTCGGTCAGGTCCACGGCATCGCCCGAAAGGTCCTCGACATCGACTATCGTTTTCGATGACATCCTATCAGCCATATCCTGCCAACCCCTCGATTACGCGCCACACACCGGTCAACTGATTCCCATGCGCCAGATTAACATCTTGGTAACGGTTTCACGCAAGCCCTAGTTTTTGATTTACGCAGCTGCTTTTATGTCGCCGTCCTTGTCCGGGGCTTGCCATCAGGCGTTTATCGGTTCCGGACCTTGTAATGGAGAGAGCTAAAATGCGGTATCTGCACACCATGGTTCGCGTCAAAGACCTTGGCGAATCACTGAAATTCTATGTCGACCTGCTTGGCATGACGGAAATACGCCGGATCGAGAACGAAAAGGGCAAGTTTACGCTGGTGTTTCTTGCCGCGCGTGATGACATTGCTGCGGCGAAGGAGAACAAGGCTCCCTGCCTGGAGCTCACCTATAATTGGGATACCGAAGACTATACGGGCGGTCGCAACTTCGGCCATCTGGCCTATGAAGTCGACAATATCTACGACTTCTGCGCGCACCTGCAGGATAACGGCGTCGTCATCAACCGGCCCCCGCGGGACGGCCACATGGCCTTCGTGCGCTCACCGGACGGCATTTCATTCGAAATTTTGCAGAAAGGCGAAAGCCTCGCACCAGCCGAGCCGTGGATATCTATGCAGAACACCGGCTCCTGGTAGGGTTATCCGGTGAGGTAGCGGCGTTTTCGGGTGCTCTTGCCTTGTCCCGAAAGGATGAGGCATAGTCCGCGAATCAAAAACGGCCTGTTCCGTTTTGGAAAAGCACACGATTCCGTTCCCGTGCTGCTGTTGTAAATGCAAGATACGGAGGCACCCATGAAATCTGTCGAAAGCGCGAAAGGACGCGTTGTCTGTCAGCGTTTTCTCGCCGCTGTTTCGCTGCTTGGGCTTTCCGGATGCGTTTCGGCAGTGACCGATGACGAGATGGCCGCCGCCGCCAAAAAGCCGGAAATTGCCGCGCCGCAGAAGCCTCAGGCGCCAGCGTCTGCCGCCGCCACCCAGCCCGGCCATTATGTGGATCCCGCCGTGGCGTCCGCTGCCGGTGCGGCGGCAGCACCTGTCCATCCCCAGGCTCCTGGCACCCCGGCTCAGGCCTATGGCGCCGCCGCTGATATCGGCGGCCTGGCGACCCAGCCAACGGCGATTTCCGCTGGAACGACAAGCATTTATTCCAGTGCCGCACCCGCCGTTGTAGCAGGCGCACCTGGAGCCGCTTCAAACAGGATTGTCCCCGCAGTCAGCAGCGTTTATTCCGCGCCCGTGCCAGCGGCGCAACCGCAACCGGTCTCAGCACCGGCCGTGCCCCCGGCGGCTCAGCTGCCAGCGGAACAGCACACGGAAAATCGCCAGCCGGTTCCGGTTGCCGTGCCGGTCCCGCAGCCGGCCTCCGGGCAGGTGGCAGCGGTTGCCGGGCAACCGGCTTCGGATGCGGCAGGTGAGGCGCCGGAAAGTGATGGCAAGGGCGTGACGCTGGCGGCATTTTTCGCAGGGGCTGCCAAGAAGCGCCTGCCCAAGATGATCGAGAGTGGGTCGGCTGATACTACGCAGGTGGCGGCCTTGCCGGCAGGGCAGGGGGGAACGATGGGCATTGCGCTTTCCGGTCGCTCGGTGATGTCCGATGAGTTCGATGATGCGCATCTCGATGAAGAAGACGACCAGCCGACCGGCCTGATGAAGCTTGCCTCTCTTTCAGGCCTCACGCGTGTCTCCCCGAACGGGTTGTTTCTCCAGACCGATCACGTCGAGGTCGGCTGTTTCAAGCCGGAACTGGTGCGCATGATCAAGGATGTCGAGCGGCACTATAATAGCCCGGCGATCGTCACCTCGGGTTATCGCCCGCCGAAAGGCATCAGGCAGGGCTCCAAACATTATACGTGTGATGCCGCCGACATTCAGATCAAGGGTGTTTCCAAATGGGAGCTTGCCACCTATCTGCGGTCCCTGCCGGATCGCGGTGGCGTCGGCACCTATTGCCACACGGAGTCCGTTCATATGGATACGGGCGAGCCAAGAGACTGGAACTGGCGCTGCCGCCGCACCGCCGCGCGTCGCTGATTCCCAATTGATCAGATTGTAAGCCAACGCACGGGCGTGTTAGCCCGCGAGCGCCGCAACCGTGGACGCCAGGCTTTCTTTGCTGTAGGACGCGGCCATCCGATTTTCCGCTTATGGTGCCCGCGAAATGCAGCCGATCTCCACCTTTCCTGTCTATATTATTTCAATCGCCCGTGCGCGGGCGCGGTTGGAGAAAATGCTGGAGGGTGCCTCCGGCCTCGATCTTGATCTGCGGCCGGTCGACGGTGTCGATGGTAAAACCATTGCCCCTGAGAATTGGCGCGATTTCGACCGAAGCGGTTTTGAATTGCGCAATGGCCGCCATGCGCTGCCGGGCGAATATGGTTGTTATGCCAGCCACATCAAGGCGCTGGAACTCTTCCTGTCGACCGATGCGCCCGTCGCCGTCGTCGTCGAAGATGACGTCGCTTTCACGCCTGATTTTTCGGAGCGGGTAAAGGCGATCGTGGCGATCATGCCGGACGATGCGATCGTGAAACTGACAAACCACCGCCGCAAAGGTTTCAAGGGCCGCGGAACCAGCGCGCTTGGCGACAGTTTCGGCCGCTGCATTTACGGCCCGCAGGGGTCTTCCGCATGCTACATCATCTCGCGCCGCGCCGCGCAACGCTTCGTAAACGCCGCGCGCGTCATGACGCTGCCTTTCGACCGCGCTTTGGAATGCGGCTGGGGTTACGGCACAAAGGTCTACGTGACAGACAAGGATTTCCTGCCCTTCGGCGACCCGAATACGCTGGTCGCGACACGAGCGGAATATAAGAAGAGCAAATTCGCGCGCATAAAGCGCGTGCCAGCCTACCTTTCCAGCTTCTACGACAATATAGCGCGCTACATCTACGCCTATCGCTGACCCGCACAGCTTGAGCTAGATCAACGCCGGGCTCGGCGCGTGGGCGGCGGGAGCCGGCCACGTGGTTTCAATCCACCCAATATCAAGCTTTTGACGCATTGCGGCTGACCGACAGGCGCGGAGCAGTTAAGTCTTTCATAAGCAAACGGAAAACATATTTTGAGGTGGTGAGAGCGCAGGGATTCGAACCCTGGACCTACTGATTAAAAGTCAGTTGCTCTACCGGCTGAGCTACGCTCTCCCGCGGCGGGCTTGGTTACCCTTCGGAAGTGCGCGGAACATAGGTAGAGCGACCCGTTCGGTCAACCCAAAAAAAGCGGTTTCAACACTCAATACGGTTTTTTTTGTCGCACCCCCAAAAAGGTGATTGGAGAGAGGCGGTGGCTGGGGCTAAAAACGGCTTCAGACATGTCGGGCCGATGGGTGAAATCCTTTTGCAGCAATGACATGCACGAAATGAATGTGTAAAGCGGCGGCGAATCGAAGGAATCGCATCGGCTTTGCGGGATGCGGAGTTTTTCTTGTCGATCGCCGATATTTCCCTTTTCAGCGCCCTCCTGGCTGGCGCGCTTTCGTTCCTGTCGCCCTGCGTCCTGCCGCTGGTGCCGCCGTACCTCTGTTATATGGCCGGCGTTTCGGTGGAGCAGTTCAGGGCGGAAGATGCGGCGCCGCGGCCAGAGATTCGCCGGGCGGTGTTGCTTTCGGCCTTTTTCTTCACGCTGGGTTTTGCGACCGTGTTTGTGGCGCTTGGGGCAGGCGCCTCGACGATCGGCACCTTGCTGCGCCAGAATCTCGACATTCTCGCCAAGATCGGCGGTTTCATCATCATCCTGATGGGCCTGAACTTCCTCGGTGTTTTCCGCATCGGCCTCTTTGCCCGCGAAGCGCGGTTTCAAAGTGGGGGCAAGCCAGCGACAGTGTCAGGCGCTTATGTGATGGGGCTTGCCTTCGCCTTCGGCTGGACACCGTGCATAGGCCCTGTACTGGGGGCGATCCTGGGTGTCGCCGCCGCGCGTGATACCGTGGGCGACGGCGCGATGCTGCTTGCAGTCTATTCGCTTGGCCTTGCGGTGCCGTTCTGGATCGCGGCGGCGTTTTCCGGGTCCTTCATGCGTTTCCTTGTCCGCTTCCGCCGCCATCTCGGCTTGGTTGAAAAGCTGCTGGGCGTGTTACTGGTGCTCACCGGCCTCGCTTTCATGTCCGGTTTCATCACCAATGTGGCGATCTGGTTCCAGGAGACCTTTCCGATCCTGATGAAAATCGGCTAAGCCTCCGCTGACATATTAGGCGAGGGGAATGATCGTGGCCGATATCGTGGGATTGCTGTTGCCATTTTTCGGCCTGATCTTCATCGGTTACGTGGCGGCGCGTATCACGAAGCAGCCGGTCGAGGCGATGGGCTGGCTGAATACCTTCATCATCTACGCGGCGCTGCCGGCCCTGTTTTTCAAGCTCGTCTCCAAGACGCCGGTGGAAGAGCTGGCGCGGATGGATTTTGTCGCGGCAAGCCTTGCCTGCACCTACGGCGTTTTCATCTTCGTGTTTCTGATCAGCCGCTTCGTGCGGAAAAACAGTCTTTCCGAAACCACGATCCAGAGCTTTGCGGCGAGCTACGGCAACATCGGTTATATGGGGCCGGGCATCGCGCTTCTGGCGCTAGGGGAAAAAGCGGCGGTGCCGGTGGCACTGATCGTCTGTCTTGAAAATGCTGCCCACTTCATCGTGGCGCCAGCGATGATGGCGGTTGCGGGTGGCGACAAGCGCTCGGCAGGCAAACTTGCCCTGGATGTGGCGCGCAAGGTCATCACCCATCCCTTCATCGTCTCGGTCATCGCGGGGTTCCTGGCCGCCTCGCTCTCCTGGCAGCCGCCGGAGGCGGTGCAGCGGCTGGTGGATTATCTGGCACAATCGGCCGCTCCCTGCGCCCTGTTTGCCATGGGCGTGACGCTGGCGTTGCGGCCGATGAAACGGGTGCCGGTGGAAATCAGCTATATCGTGCCCGCAAAGCTTATCCTCCATCCGCTGGCGGCTTATATGCTGCTGTCATCGCTCGGGCGCTTCGAACCGGTCTGGATCTACTCCGCCGTGCTGCTGGCGGCGCTGCCGACCGCGACGAATGTCTTCGTCATCGGCCAGCAATATCATGTCTGGCAGGAGCGGGCGTCGGCAACGATCCTGATTTCGACGGTGCTGTCAGTCTTCACGCTGACGGGCGTGGTTTATTTCATCCAGCCTTTTTGAAGCTGCCGAACAGGAGCGAGGGCAGGGCCTTCAGTCCGCGACCGGGCTCGATGCCCTCACGCATGACGATGCTCCTGAGTGTGCCGATGCCGGAGAGGACGTGCAGGCCCGCCGCCCGAGCCATCTGCACCGGCAGAAAATCCGATAGCAGGGATCGGTTGAGAAGATCGACGCTCAGCGTGCGGCTATAGACGTCCGCGCGCCGCCTGCGGTCGAAACTGCTGCCGGCGTCTGCGGCAATCGGGCGGTCGGAGACGGCGCCCAGCAGTTCGGTCAGGGCAATAATGTCGCGAAGGCTGAGGTTCAGCCCCTGCGCGCCGATAGGCGGGAAGCCGTGCGCAGCCTCGCCGATCAGGGCGACGCGACCCTTGCCGAAGCGATGCGCGGTCATGGAGGAGAGCGGCCATGCCTGCACGCTGTCATCGACGGTGACGGTGCCGAGCATCGACTGCATGCGTTCTTCAACCTTAAGGCTCAGCGTATCGAGCGGTAAGGCCGTCAGTTCTTTCGCTTGCTCCGGCGTGACGACCCAGACGAGGCTGGAGCGATCTCCCGGCAGCGGGACCTGTGTGAAAGGCCCGGTCGGCGTGTGGAATTCCGTCGAGACATTGCCGTGCGGGCGGGTGTGGCTGAGGTTCAGAACCACGGCAGTCTGCGGATAGGTCCACGACTTGACGCCGATGCCTGCCGCCTCCCGCACCATCGATTTCCTGCCATCGGCCCCTATCAGAAAATCGGCCGAAACGACCTCTTTGTCCCCAAGCGTTACGCAGACGCGGTCATTGCCGATATCAATCGTCTCCGCTGTCGTTTCCAGCCGCGTGATATTGTTCTCCTGTTCAACCGCTTCGGCGAGAACGCCGAGCAGCGCTTCATTGGGAATGTTCCAGCCGAAAGCGTCAAGGCCGATTTCGGACGAGCGGAACTGGACCGTCGGTGCTCGCAGCAGTCGGTCCGTGCCGTCAATGATCTGCATGGTGGAAAGGCGAGCCGCCGAAGGGGCTATGCGCTGCCACAGGCCGAGTCGATCCATGAACCGGATGGACTGATCCATCAGCGCCGTGGTGCGCTGGTCCCTGCGGCCGCTGGAGGGAGCGATGAGAACCACATGCCGGCCGGCGCGCGCCAAAGCGATGGCCGCTATCTGGCCCGCAAGGCCCGCACCGGTAATAGCAATATCAAAGTGTCTCATGGTCCTGATCCATTGTTATTTCCGCACCAACATAGTGCCTTTGCCGGGGCAAATCCACATGGGTACGGGAACATGCCATCAAGACGATTCGTTGATGGCCGGGCTATATTAGTCCTAGGATAAGCGAAATCAGCCGGTTGCAAAGCGTGGTGAATGGCCGCATACCGGAAGGAACAGGGCGGATGAAAAAACGGGGCGCAGACGCTGACCATGAAAATTTTCAACTACAAGCGTGTTCCCTATGCGGAAATCCGCGCCTTTTCCGTTCATATTCTGACGGCATCCGGCTCATTTCTGGCCTTCCTCGGCGTCGTCGCGGCTTCCGAACACCGCTTCGTGGACATGTTCTGGTGGCTGGGGCTGGCGCTGCTCGTTGATGGCATCGACGGACCCATCGCACGCAAGGTGCGGGTCAAGGAAGTACTGCCAAACTGGTCCGGCGATACGCTGGACAATATCATCGACTATGTCACCTATGTGCTCCTGCCCGCCTTTGCGCTTTACCAGAGTGGCATGATCGGCGAACCCTGGTCGTTTGTGGCGGCCGGCATGATCGTGGTATCGAGCGCCATCTATTATGCCGATATGGGCATGAAGACCGATGAGTATTTCTTCTCGGGCTTCCCCGTCGTATGGAACATGGTGATCTTTACCCTGTTCGTGATGGATGCCAGCGCGACCACCGCGATGACTGTCGTGACAGTCTCCGTGTTCCTGACATTCCTGCCGATCAACTTCCTGCACCCGGTGCGGGTGAAGCGGCTGCGGTCGCTTAATCTGCTGGTCGTCGGCATCTGGTGCGCGCTTGGCGGTTATGCCCTGCTCATGCACTTCCAGACGCCCACCTGGGCGGCCATCGGTTTTGTAGCGAGCGGCATCTACCTCTATTGCATTGGTGGAATCCTCCAGTTTTTCCCGTCGCTCGGGGCAGAATGATGAAAAGATAAAGCTGTTTATTGTTTGTGCAAATTGCATTTAAGCACCGTCTTTTTCAGTTGTGCGCAGCAGCAAAACAGTTATCAATACATCATGATGGCGCAGCATTGCATACGACTTGCCGCGCGATTGGGAACAATGACCACGGCCGTTGAAACGCCTCGCAGAAGGCATGGATGGCTGGTGAGAGAGGGAACTCGTGACTGGAACTATGGCGCCAGAGGCCGTGCCTCTCCTGTCGGTTCGCAAGCTGACCAAACTTTTCGGCAATTTTGCCGCCTGCAATGGCATTGACCTCGATATCGCGCCGGGTGAAATCCACGCGCTTCTGGGTGAAAACGGCGCCGGCAAATCCACGCTTGTGAAGATGTTGTTCGGCGTTCTCGCGCCAAGCGAAGGCGAGATCGTGTGGCAGGGCCAGCCGGTATCCGTCGGCTCGCCAAGCGAAGCGCGCCGGCTCGGCATCGGCATGGTGTTCCAGCACTTCTCACTGTTCGAAGCGCTGACGGTTGCTGAAAATATCGCCCTGTCGCTCGACCCAAAAATTTCATTGAAGGAAATCGCCAAGGAAGCCGAGACGTTGTCGCGCGCCTATGGCCTGCCGCTCGACCCATACGCGCATGTGGCCGATCTTTCGGTCGGAGAACGCCAGCGGATCGAGATCGTCCGCGCCCTGTTGCAGAACCCGCGCCTCATCATTCTTGACGAGCCGACCTCGGTGCTGACGCCGCAGGAAGCCGACAAGCTGTTTGAGACGCTGGCAAAACTGAAGTCGGAAGGCCGTTCGGTGCTTTATATCAGCCACCGGCTGGAAGAGGTGCAGCGCATTTGCGACCGCGCCACGGTCCTGCGCCACGGCAAGGTGACCGGAGCCTGCGATCCGCGCAAGGAGACGCCGGCGTCGCTGGCGCGCATGATGGTCGGCAGCGATGTCGCCAGCGTCTCGCGGGCGACGGGCGAAGCGCTCGGCGCGCCGCAGATCGAGGTGATGGGGCTGTCAGTTGCACCGCGCACGCCATTCGCGGTGGCGCTTAAATCGATTTCGATGAATGTTCGCGCAGGCGAGGTGCTGGCGATTGCCGGTGTGGCCGGCAACGGGCAGGGCGAGCTGTTCGATGCGCTCTCCGGTGAGTATCCTGTCTACAATAATGATGCCATTCATCTGCGCGGCAAGCCGGTGGGTCGAATCGGCATCAATGGCCGCCGGCTGATGGGGGCGGGTTTCGTGCCGGAGGAGCGCCACGGTCACGCTGCCGTTCCCGGCATGAGCCTTTCCGACAATCTGTTGCTTGCGCGCGCGCGGTCCGACCGCAAGGCATTTCTCGCCGGCGGGTTTTTGCGGGTCATCAGGGGCTCGGTGATCAAGGCGGCGGCGCGCCGTATTTGCGAAAACATGGATGTGCGCAAGAGCGGCGCTGATCCGCTGGCCGGATCGCTTTCGGGCGGCAATCTGCAGAAATTCATCGTCGGGCGCGAGCTTGACCGCCAGCCGTCCGTGCTCGTCGTCAATCAGCCGACCTGGGGTGTGGATGCGGGTGCGGCAAGCCGCATCCGTCAGGCGCTTGTCGATCTCGCCAAGGCCGGCTCGGCCGTTATCGTCATCAGCCAGGATCTCGATGAAATCTTTGAAGTCGCCACCAATATCGCAGTCATTTCCGACGGCAAGCTTTCCGATGTTCATCCGGTGGAGGAGATGACGCTTGAAAAGATCGGCCTATTGATGGGCGGCATTCACACGTCACATTCGGGAGCCGCCCAGCATGCGCATTGAACTTGAGAAACGCGCAGGGGTCTCGAAACTTTTCACCCTGCTTTCGCCGCTTCTGGCGCTGGTGCTGACGCTGCTGGTCGGCGCCATCATGTTCGCCATGCTTGGCAAAAATCCGGCCCATGCGCTTTATGCCTTTTTCGTCGAGCCGCTGCTTGAGGTCTGGTCGCTGCATGAGCTGGCGATCAAGGCCGCGCCGCTGATCCTGATCGGCGTTGGTCTTTCCATCTGTTATCGCTCCAACAACTGGAATATCGGCGCGGAGGGGCAATTCACCATCGGTGCGATTACCGGTTCCATTCTGCCGGTGCTTTATCCCGACTGGCATTCCCCGCTCATCCTGCCGCTGATGATGGTGATGGGCGCTGTCGGTGGCGCGCTTTACGCGGGTATTCCGGCGCTGTTGAAGACCAAGTTCAACACCAATGAAATTCTCGTCAGCCTGATGCTGGTCTATGTCGCGCAGCTGTTTCTCGACTGGTTGACGCGCGGCATCTGGCGCGATCCGGCGGGCTATAATTTTCCGCAGACGAAACCCTTCAACGAAAGCGCTGTGCTGCCGGAAATGCTGGCGTCCGGCCGGGCGCATTGGGGCTTCGTGTTCGCCATCGTTGCAGCCATCGCGCTGTGGTTCATGATGCGCTACATGCTGAAGGGCTTTGAAGTCACCGTGCTCGGCCAATCGGCGCGGGCAGGGCGATTTGCCGGTTTCTCCTCCAGCCGCATGGTGTGGTTTTCACTGCTGCTTTCCGGCGCGCTGGCCGGGCTTGCCGGCATTTCGGAGGCGTCCGGCTCCATCGGCCACCTCCAGCCCAGCATTTCGCCGGGCTATGGATTTACCGCCATCATCGTCGCCTTTCTTGGCCGCCTCAATCCGCTCGGCATCATCCTCTCCGGCCTGGTTCTGGCGCTGACCTATCTCGGCGGCGAGGCAGCACAGCTTTCGATCGGTGTTTCGGACAAGGTCACGCGCGTGTTTCAGGGGCTGATGCTGTTCTTCGTGCTCTCCTGCGACACGCTGATCTTCTATCGCATCCGTGTCGTTTTTTCCGGCAGGGCGCATCGCAGAGAAGGAGCGGCATGATGGATATGCTTCAGGCCATTCTCCTCACCGTCATCACCGCGGCGACGCCGCTCGTCATAGCCGCCTCCGGCGAGCTGGTGGTGGAGCGCTCGGGCGTGCTCAATCTCGGCGTCGAGGGCATGATGATCATGGGTGCGGTCTGCGCTTTCGCGACCGCCCATATGACGGGTTCGCCTTATCTCGGCATTCTTGCCGGCATTGCCTCGGGCGCGGTGTTTTCGCTGCTGTTCGGCTTCCTGACGCTGACGCTGGTGACGAACCAGGTGGCGACGGGTCTTGCGCTGACCATTCTCGGCCTCGGTGTATCGGGCATGCTGGGCGAAAGCTTCGTTGGCCTGCCCGGCATCAAGCTGCAGCCGATCGTGTTTCCTGTCTTGTCGGAAATACCCTTCATCGGGCCGCTGCTCTTCCGGCAGGATCTGATCTTCTACCTCTCCATAGCGCTTGTCGCCGGCATAGGCTGGTTCCTGTTCAAGAGCCGTACGGGCCTGAAAATCCGCGCTATCGGCGACAGCCATGCTTCGGCCCATGCGCTCGGCATCAACGTTATCCGGACCCGCTATCTGACCGTCATGTTCGGCGGCGCTTGTGCCGGTCTGGCCGGTGCGCAGCTGTCACTCGTCTATACGCCGCAATGGGTGGAAAACATGTCCGCCGGGCGCGGATGGATCGCACTGGCGCTCGTCGTCTTCGCGTCCTGGCGTCCGTGGCGTCTGCTGGCTGGCGGTTATCTGTTCGGGGCGGTCACCATCGGACAGCTGCACGCGCAGGCCTTCGGCATCGGCGTGCCGTCGCAGCTGCTTTCGGCGCTACCTTATCTTGCAACCATTGTCGTGCTGGTCATCATCTCGCATAATCGCCGCACGACGTTGATCAACACACCGGCATCGCTCGGCAAATCCTTCGTGCCGGACAGATGAAAAATTCTCACGTCTCCAAACCAACAGGGGTAAAAATGAAAAAACTGGTCATCGCACTTGCCGCTTCCATCGCGGCACTTGGAGGCGTTGTTTCCTCCGCTGAAGCCGCAGACGCCAAGAAGGTCTGCTTCATCTATGTCGGCAGCCGCACGGATGGCGGCTGGACGCAGGCACATGATATCGGCCGCGAAGAGTTGCAGAAGCACTTCGGCGACAAGATCGAAACGCCGTTCCTCGAAAGCGTTCCGGAAGGCCCGGATGCCGAACGCGCTATCGAGCGTATGGCCCGTTCCGGCTGTGAGCTGGTGTTCACCACCTCCTTCGGCTTCATGGACGCCACCGTGAAGGTTGCCCAGAAATTTCCGAAGGTGAAGTTCGAGCATGCCACCGGCTTCAAGACGGCTGAGAACGTTGCGACCTACAATTCGCGCTTCTATGAAGGCCGTTACATTCAGGGCCAGATCGCCGCGAAAATGTCGAAAAAGGGCGTTGCCGGTTACATCGCGTCCTTCCCGATCCCTGAAGTGGTGATGGGCATTGACGCCTTCGTTCTCGGCGCGCAGTCGGTGAATCCGGACTTCAAGGTCAAGGTCGTCTGGGCCAACACATGGTTCGACCCCGGCAAGGAAGCCGATGCCGCCAAGGCGCTGATCGACCAGGGCGTCGACATCCTGACGCAGCACACCGACACGACGGCGCCGATGCAGGTTGCAGCCGAGCGCGGCATCAAGGCTTTCGGTCAGGCTTCCGACATGATCAAGGCCGGGCCCGAGACACAGCTGACGGCGATCAAGGATACCTGGGGCGCTTATTACATCAAGCGCACGCAGGCGCTTCTTGACGGCACCTGGAAGTCCGAATCGGTCTGGGACGGCCTGAAGGACGGCATCCTGACCATGGCCCCCTACACCAACATGCCCGACGACGTGAAGAAGATGGCTGAGGAAACCGAAGCCAAGATCAAGTCCGGCGAACTGCACCCCTTCACCGGCCCGGTGAAGAAGCAGGACGGTTCGGAGTGGCTGAAGGCTGGCGAAAAGGCTGAAGACAAGGTGCTGCTGGGCCTCAACTTCTACGTCGCCGGCGTGGATGACAAGCTGCCGCAGTAATGACGCGCGTCGCATAGGCCGCATCCGCACGCCGTCCTCCCCGGCTTTCAGCCGGGATCCAGCGCGATCAAGTCCTGATCGCAAAGAGTCTTCTGACGGCGCAGACACCCCGTGGCTGGAGGCCGGATCAGGTCTGGCATGACGGGAGAGAGTAGCGACCACTTCATCAACGCAGGCCGTGCATGAATTCATGCGCGGCCTTTGTTATTTTCACCGGTTTTATTGCTTGAATGAAGTTTGCCTTTGCTTTTCACGCAACTTGATGTTTTTCACTATAATCTGACTTGAGATACACACGTCTGGCGCGATTTTTTGAGATCGCCAGCCGAACGGAAGGACATGACATTTGCAGCGCGGAATGCTCGATGCAGCGATCGGTTTTCGAAAGCTGCGGACCAATCATGCACAGGTCGTTCACAAACTCGGTCTGGATATTGTCTCCGGCACCTTCAAAACTGGGGACATTCTTCCCGGTGATGCCGAGTTGATGGAGCGGCTGAAAGTCTCCCGCACCGTGCTGCGCGAGGCGATGAAGACGCTGACCGCCAAAGGAATGATTTCGCCGAAGGCGCGGATCGGAACGCGGGTAACGGAGCGGGACAGCTGGAACATGTTCGACAGCGAAGTACTGCTCTGGCATTTCGAAGCCGGGGTCAGTGACGAGTTTCTGCTGCATCTCTACGATATCCGCCACGCTTTCGAACCCTATGGTGCCGCGCTCGCCGCCGTCAGGGCGAAGGATGCAGACATCACCAGGCTCGCCGCCTATGCCAACGAGATGGGAAATACCGCTTATTCCAAGGAGAAACGGGCGCTCGCGGATATGAATTTCCACGTGCTCATCACGGAAATGTCCGGCAACCCGTTCATGCGCACGGTGGGGTCATTGATCAAGGCGGCGCTCGTGGGCATTTTCAGGATGAGCAATCCGGATACCGATCCAAACGAGATATCCGATGTCTCCGCCTCCCATCTGAGACTTGTCGAGGCATTTCGTCAGCGCGACGAGGTTACGGCGCGGCGCGAGATGGAAAGGCTGATCGAAAACGGTCGCCAGCAGGTGCTGGAGTTCACCGCCCGCAACCCGCGCAAATAGATGATTTCGCTCTGGCGTTGATCACGATTGATGAAAATCGGTGCGGAAATTTGGTGCATATTTGCATGGTTTCTTAAGCGGGCCGCCGCTATAGCAATTCCGGAATGAAATTATCGATGCGTCCGCCTGTCCACCGGCGGCGCGAAGTCAAACATATGCCGTCGTCGCGGCTTCCTGCGGTCGTGACAAGGTGTCGGAGGTCTTATGGAGCGCAGCTCTCTAGCCGTAATTCTCGCAGCGGGCGACAGCACGCGCATGAAGTCGTCGAAATCCAAGGTGCTGCATCCGGTCGCCGGGCGTCCGATGATTGCGCATGTGGTCGGCGCTGTGGCTGGATCGGGTGTGGGAACGGTGGCCCTCGTGGTTGGACGGGATGCCGAAAACGTCACGGCGGCAGCGAGCCTGCCGGGTGTTGAGGTCGAAGCTTTCCTGCAGACAGAGCGGAAGGGCACGGGCCACGCCGTTCTTGCCGCCCGCGCCGCCATCGAACGCGGCTTCGACGACGTCATCGTCGCGTATGGCGATGTGCCGCTGATTACCTCGGCGACGCTCGACCGGGCCCGCGAGGCCATTGCTTCCGGCGCTGATGTCGCCGTGATCGGTTTCCATACCGATCGTCCCACCGGTTATGGCCGGTTGCTCGTCAAGGATGGCGAACTCGTCGCTATCCGCGAGGAGAAGGACGCGACGGACGCGGAGCGTAAGGTTACCTGGTGCAACAGCGGCCTGATGGCGATCAATGGCCGCAATGCGCTTGATCTGCTTGACCGCATCGGCAACAGCAATGCAAAGGGCGAATATTACCTGACCGACGTGGTGGAAATCGCCCGCTCTCTCGGCCGCCGCGCTGTCGCCATCGATGCGCCGGAGGCCGAACTGGTTGGCTGCAACAACCGCGCGGAACTGGCCTTCATCGAAAGGCTCTGGCAGGAGCGCCGGCGTCATGAATTGATGGTGGACGGCGTTTCCATGATCGCGCCCGAGACCGTGTTCCTGGCCTTCGATACGGTGATCGGACAGGATACACTGATTGAACCCAATGTTTTCTTCGGACCCGGGGTGACGATCGAGCCCGGCGTCGTTATCCATGCCTTCTCGCATCTGGAAGGCGCGCATGTTGCACAAGGCGCCGAGATCGGTCCCTATGCGCGGCTGCGCCCGGGGGCAAACCTGCACGCTAATTCCAAGGTCGGCAATTTTTGCGAGGTTAAAAAGGCCGAGATAGGCGAGGGCGCCAAGGTCAATCACCTGACCTATATCGGCGATGCCTTTATCGGCGCTGGCAGCAACATCGGCGCCGGCACGATCACCTGCAATTACGACGGCTACAACAAGGCTGAAACGCGGATCGGCGCCAACAGCTTCGTCGGCTCGAACTCGTCGCTGGTCGCACCCGTGACGATTGGCGAAGGGGCGTATATCGCTTGCGGCAGCGTCATTACCGATGATGTGCCCGCCGATGCGCTGGCTTTTGGGCGCGCGCGCCAGGAGGTGAAGCCGGGTCGGGCAACGGTGGTCCGCGAGCGGGCAAAGGCGCTGAAGGACGCAAAGAAGAAGTCGTCTTAAAGGACGCTACCAAACGATACTGAACCTGACCGTCGGCATCATTGCTGATTGCGCGGGAAAGATGAGTAGTTTCGGCGAAGAGATCGTCGTCTGGAGATATATATGTGCGGAATTGTCGGAATTGTCGGAACTGAGCCCGTTGCTGAACGGCTTGTCGATGCGCTGAAGCGCCTCGAATATCGTGGTTACGATTCAGCCGGCGTTGCCACCATCGACAATGGCGCGATGGATCGCCGCCGTGCCGAGGGCAAGCTGTTCAATCTCGAAAAGCTGGTGTCCGAACAGCCGCTGCCGGGCGTGGTCGGCATCGCGCACACCCGCTGGGCGACCCATGGTGTGCCAAACGAAACCAACGCGCACCCGCATTTCGTCGATGGCGTGGCCGTCGTCCATAACGGTATCATCGAGAACTTCGCCGAACTGCGCGAAGAACTGATCGCCGAGGGTGCCACCTTCACCACCCAGACCGACACGGAAGTGGTTGCCCAGCTTCTGGCCAAATACACCCGCGATGGTCTTGGCCATCGTGAGGCGATGCTGAAGATGCTCAACCGCGTCACGGGCGCCTATGCGCTGGTGGTGATGTTCAAGGACGATCCCGGCACGTTGCTTTCGGCGCGCTCCGGCCCGCCGCTTGCCGTCGGTTATGGCCGCGGAGAAATGTTCCTGGGGTCGGATGCCATCGCGCTCTCGCCCTTCACCAACGAAATCACCTATCTGGTCGATGGCGACTGTGCCATCGTGACCCGTCAGGGTGCTGAGATCATCGATTTCTCCGGCAGACCGGTGAAGCGCGAGCGGCAGATTTCGCAGGCGACGGCCTATGTGGTCGACAAGGGCAACCACCGTCACTTCATGGAAAAGGAAATCTACGAGCAGCCGGAAGTCATTTCTCACGCGCTCAGCCATTATGTGGATTTCGCCTCCAAGACAGTGAAGGAAGCCGATAAAGCCATCGATTTCGCCAAGCTTTCCGGCCTCGCGATTTCCGCCTGCGGTACGGCTTATCTTTCCGGCCTGATCGGCAAATACTGGTTCGAGCGTTATGCGCGCCTGCCGGTGGAAATCGATGTGGCCTCCGAGTTCCGTTATCGCGAAATGCCGCTTCAGCCATCGCAGGCGGCGCTGTTCATTTCGCAATCCGGCGAGACCGCCGATACGCTGGCGTCGCTGCGCTATTGCAAGGAAAATGATCTCAAGATCGGCGCCATCGTCAACGTACGGGAATCGACGATCGCACGCGAATCAGATGCGATTTTCCCGATCCTTGCCGGGCCGGAAATCGGTGTCGCCTCCACCAAGGCTTTCACCTGCCAACTCGCCGTGCTCGCGTCGCTGGCGATTGCCGCCGGCAAGGCGCGCGGCACGATCACACCTCGGCAGGAAACCGAACTCGTGCAGCATCTGATCGAGATGCCACGCATCATGAGCAAGGTGCTCAACATCATCCAACCGCAGATCGAGGCGCTGTCGCGCGATCTGTCGCGTTTCAAGGACGTGCTTTATCTCGGCCGGGGCACCAGCTTTCCGCTGGCGCTGGAAGGTGCGCTGAAGCTCAAGGAAATCTCCTATATTCATGCCGAAGGTTATGCCGCTGGCGAGCTGAAGCACGGACCCATCGCGCTCATCGACGAGAACATGCCTGTTATCGTCATCGCCCCGCATGATCGCTTCTTCGAAAAGACCGTGTCGAACATGCAGGAGGTCGCAGCTCGTGGCGGCCGGATCATATTCATCACGGATGAGAAGGGAGCTGCCGCTTCCAAGCTCGATACCATGGCGACAATCACGCTGCCGACCGTCGATGAATTGATCGCACCGATGGTCTTCTCGTTGCCCATCCAGTTGCTGGCCTATCATACCGCCGTTTTCATGGGGACGGATGTCGACCAGCCGCGCAACCTTGCAAAATCGGTCACGGTGGAATGATCATCCGGCCGGAGCGCCAGGGTGACGAAGAGGCGATTGCCCGCGTTACGGAAGAAGCCTTCCGTAACGTCGACCACAGCGACAAGACCGAACATCTGATCGTGGCGCGGCTGCGTGAGGCCGGTGCGCTCACCGTTTCGCTCGTGGCCGAAGACAGCGAAGGGATCGTCGGCCATATCGGCTTTTCGCCCGTGACGCTCTCAAGCGGCGAGACGGGCTGGTTTTGTCTCGCGCCGCTTTCGGTGACGCCGGAACGGCAGGGCGAGGGCATCGGCTCACGGCTGGTGCGTGAGGGGCTTGGTGCGCTCGATCGGCTGAGCGCGTCGGGATGTGTCGTTGCTGGCGATCCCGATTATTATGGACGCTTCGGTTTTCGCGCCGTCGAAGGCCTTGGCGCCCTTGGGATTCCTGACGAATATTTCACAGTTCTTCGCTTGCATGGGGGAACGCCATCCGGCATTGTCAGTTTTCATCCGGGTTTCGATAGCGACAGCGCTTAACGCGAACGGTAAATGACCGACATTCCTCCCAAAATTTCCTTTGCGACACGGTTGCGCAACAGCTTCCTTACGGGCGTTCTGATTCTCGCGCCCGTCACCATCACCATGTGGCTGGTGTGGAGCTTCCTGCAATGGGCCGACAGCTGGGTGAAGCCCTACATCCCCGCCCGTTACGATCCCGAGCAATATTTCGATGTCGCCATTCCCGGCTTTGGCCTGCTGATCGCCGTCATCGGCATTACCCTCATCGGCTTCCTCGGAAATAATCTGATCGGCAAATGGATCGTCGGCGTCGGCGAATCCATCCTCAACCGCATGCCGCTGGTGCGGCCGATCTATAAAAGCATCAAGCAGCTGTTCGAATCCGTTCTGAAGGAGCACTCGAACTCGTTCAAGAAGGTCGGCCTCATCGAGTTCCCGTCCTCGGGCACATGGGCGATGGTCTTCGTAGCGTCCGAAGCAAAGGGCGAGCTTGCGCATCGCTTCAACGAGATGGGTCAGCAGATGGTCGCCGTATTCCTGCCGCCGACACCGGTGCCGACGGCTGGTTTCCTGCTGTTCGTGCCCAAGGACAAGATCGTGATGCTGGACATGACCCCGGAAGACGCGGCAAAACTGCTGATCTCGGGTGGTCTCGTGGCGCCGGATTTCACGCCGCCGAAGATGATTGCGCCGGTTTGAACGCATTCGCAAGGCGCTAGATTCCTTCCTCCATTCTCACGGAGCGAGGTAAAGCCATACGGTTGACGAACCAATATGGTTCACCACTAATCACTGTGAACCAACAAGGGTTGCGATTATGGCTGCATTTACTGTGCGTCTGCCTGATGAGGTTGCCGACAAACTCGACCAATTGGCGGAGAAACTTGACCGGTCGCGATCCTACATGGCGGCGCGGGCGATTGAGGACTTTATCGCCCGCGAGGAGTGGCAGCTTGCCGAGATCGAGGCGGGTGTGGCGGAAGCCGATCGCGGCGAGTTCGGGACAGCTGAGGATCTCGCAAACACTGTCGGGAAATATGTAAAATCCGCCCGGCCGTCATGAGTGACCGGCGCATTCGTTGGACCTTACGGGCGCTGCGACGGCTCGACGAAATTGGTGCGCATATCGAAAAGGATAATCCAGCGGCTCGGCCCGGGTAATTTCCCGCATTGTTTCTGCGGTTGATATGTTGGTGGAGCAGCCAAGTATGGGGCGGGTCGGACGCATCAGAGGAACATGGGAAGCCGTGCTCCCCGACATTTCCTACATCATTGCTTACCGCGTGGGCGGGGATATCGAAATTTTGACGATCATCCACACATCGCAGCGGTGGCCTTCGGCGCTTTAGCCCAACAGTCTCCGGACTTCATGGTCAGTCCTCGTCATCCAGATCATCCACCTCTGCTCCCGTGGTCGTGGCATGGAACACCGGCACGAAAAGCCGCATATAGACCAGCCTCACGCTCCAGCCTTCTTCCAGCGCCAGGCTCCAAGCCTTCTTGCGGCCGGGCTTTTTGAACATCTTGCCGATCGCCTTTTTCTCGCTCTTCGCAAATGTCTCGGGTTGCAGGATGTTTTGCGGCGAGCACAGCGCGTATCCCTTGCGGAAGGCGGGCGGCGGGCGGCGGGGGTCGATCATGTTCATGGCGATCACTTTCAGCCGGCGTGCAGGAAGCGGATCGCTTCGTCGCGGCGGTGCAGGTAGAGCAAGGTGCGTAGCGCCTCGCCGCGTGGACCTGTCAGCTCGGGATCACGCTCGATGACATAGGCTGCGTCCTTGCGGGCGATTTCGAGAAGATCGGCATGGGCCTCGAGGCTGGCGATGCGGAAGCCCGGCGTGCCGGACTGGCGGGTGCCGAGCAGCTCGCCTTCGCCGCGCAGCTTCAAATCTTCCTCGGCGATCAGGAAGCCGTCCTCGCTGTCGCGCAGAATGGAGAGGCGGGCACGGCCGTTTTCGCTGAGCGGGCCCTTATAGAGCAGGATACAGGTAGAGGCCTCGTCGCCACGGCCAACGCGACCGCGCAGCTGGTGAAGCTGGGCAAGGCCGAAACGTTCGGCATGTTCGATGACCATGATCGTCGCGTCAGGCACGTCGACGCCCACTTCCACCACTGTCGTTGCCACCAGAAGCCGGGTTTCACCGTTCTTGAAGGCCAACATGGCGGCGTCTTTTTCCGGGCCGCTCATACGTCCGTGAATGAGACCGATATTGGCGCCGAGCATCTGCGAGAGAACCGCGTGGCGCTCTTCCGCCGACATCAGGTCGGACTCCTCCGTCTCCTCCACCAGCGGGCAGATCCAGTAGGCCTTCTTGCCTTCCTTCAGCGCTGCGCGCAGCCTCTCGACAATATCACCGATGCGTTCGGTTGGGATCGTCACGGTCTGGATGGGTTTGCGGCCCGCCGGTTTTTCGGTGAGCTTGGAGACATCCATGTCCCCGAAGGCAGCCAGAACCAGCGTGCGTGGAATGGGGGTGGCGGTCATCACCAGCATATGAGGCGTGATGCCCTTGGCAGTGAGGCGCAGGCGCTGATGCACGCCGAAACGGTGCTGTTCATCCACCACGGCCAGCACGAGGTTCTTATAGGTGACGCTATCCTGAAACAGCGCATGGGTGCCGATGACGATCTGCGCTTCACCCGATGCGACGCGCTCCTCTATCTCGCGGCGTTCCTTGCCCTTGGTACGGCCGGTCAGCACTTCCACCGTGAGGCCCACGGCCTGCGCGAGTTTGGAGATGGTGGTATAGTGCTGGCGGGCGAGGATTTCCGTCGGCGCCATCAGCACCGCCTGTCCGCCGGCTTCCACCGCCGTCGCCATGGCCATCAATGCTACCAGCGTCTTGCCAGCGCCGACATCGCCTTGCAGCAGCCGCAACATGCGGTCTTCGCCGGCCATGTCGGTCAGGATATCCTTCACGGCTGCGCTCTGGCTTGCCGTCAGCGAGAAGGGCAGTTGCGACAGGATCTTTGCGGCGATATCACCCTTGGCGCGGATCGGCTGGCCCGCGACCTTGCGCAGCCGCTGGCGCACCAGCGCCAGTGAAAGCTGCCCGGCCAGGAATTCGTCATAGGCAAGCCGTCTGCGCGCCGGGGCTTGCGGTTCGATATCGGCGCTGTCGCGCGGGTCGTGCAATTCGCGGAAGCTGGACGCCACGTCACCGAAGCCCTGCCGGGTCTTGAGCGTCTCGTCGATCCATTCCGGGAAAACCGGCAGCTTCGACAGCCCGCCTTCGATCGCCTTGCGCAGAACCTTGGCAGAAAGGCCGGCGGTCATGGGATAGACGGCTTCGACCAAAGGCAGGTTGTCCGCCTCGGAAAGCTTCACCATGAAATCCGGGTGCACCATGGAGGCGCGGCCGTTGAACCAGTCCACCTTGCCGCTGACCAGAACCTGTTCATCGACAGGCAGGGCCTTGGACAGCCAGTCACCCTTGGCGCGGAAGAAGGTCAGAGCCAGTTCGCCGGTTTCGTCATGCAGGAAGACGCGATAGGGGGCGGAGCGGTTTCCCGGCGGTGGCGGCTGATGGCGGTCAATGCGTCCCTGAATGGTGACAATGGCGCCCGGGGCTGCGAGCGCGATGCCGGGGCGGTTCCGCCGGTCAATGACATTGGAGGGCGCATGGAACAAAAGGTCAATGACGCGCGTATCGTCCGCACTCTCCCGTCCCAGAAGTTTCGCCAGGAGATCGGCAAGCTTCGGCCCCACGCCGACGAGCGTGGAGACGGAGGCAAACAGCGGATCGAGAATGGCCGGGCGCATGGTCAGCAAAATCAGGGAAGGGGATGGCTTATGCAAGACTTCGCGGGTCACAAAGCCGGGTTATCACCGGCAGATTTTCGCGGGCGTGGCATTATTTCGATAAAAACCGGTTCCCAAGCGTTCGCCTCCTGTTCTATAGGAGGTCGCGATCAACATGCTGTTGAATGGTCAACCGAAAGGTGAATGCGATGACTGGACTGGTGCGCACGAGCGCCGATCTCGATCCGAGACGCCGGCGGATACTTTACCGCTGCTGGCACCGCGGCATTCGCGAGATGGACCTCGTTCTCGGGCAATTCGCCGAAGACAATATCGCGCTGCTTACCGATGAGCAGCTCGATGAGCTTGAAGTCATCATGTCGGAAGAAGACAATGACCTCGTCAAGATGGTGACGGGGGCGCTTGCCATTCCTGAAAAGTTCCAGACCCCTCTGTTCATCAAGATCGCATCCTATCGTCCCGATTTCGATCTCGTCACCGCAGACAATGTGAAAGCCTGAAACCATGATAGCCGGATTCGATGCAAAGCTGGTGTCGTCGGCCGATACGCCGCTGACCATCGGAAACGTGCCCGCAGGCATGGAGGCGCTGCTGCTTGCCGAGATGGCGCGCGCAGGCACCTCGGTTGCCTATGTGATGTCGGATGGCCAGCGTATCGCCGATCTCGAACAGATTCTCGGCTTTGTTGCGCCCGATATTCCGGTCATGACGCTGCCGGCCTGGGACTGCCTTCCCTATGACCGCGTGTCACCAAGCGCCGACACGTCGGCGCGCCGTCTGGCGGCGCTTGCCGGTCTCATCAGTCACGCCAAAAAACCGCATCCCGCCATCGTTCTCGTTACCGTCAACGCCATGCTGCAGAAGATGGCGCCGCGCGACATCATCGAAAGCCTTGGCTTCTCCGCCAGACCCGGCAACCAGATCCGCATGGAGGATATTGCCGCGCGGCTGGAGCGCAACGGCTTCGACCGGGTGGCGACGGTGCGTGAAGTGGGCGAATTCGCCGTGCGCGGCGGCATTCTCGATGTTTTCGTGCCGGGCACCGAAGAGCCTGTGCGGCTCGATTTCTTCGGGGATACGCTGGAGAGCATCCGCACCTTCGATCCGGCCAGCCAGCGCACCATCGGCCAGGCGCGCTCGCTCGACCTCAATCCGATGAGCGAAGTGACGCTGACGCCCGATACGATCAGCCGGTTCCGCAAGAATTACCTCTCGCTTTTCGGTGCTGCGACGCGCGACGATGCGCTTTATCAGGCCGTCTCCGAAGGCCGCCGTTATGCCGGCATGGAGCACTGGCTGCCGCTGTTTTACGAGAAGCTGGAAACCGCCTTCGATTATCTCAAGGGTTTTCGCATCGTCACGGACCATACGGCGAAAGAGGCGGCCAAGGAGCGGTCCAAGCTGGTGCTCGATTATTACGAAGCGCGACGCAGTTCCGGTGAGACGAAAGGATCGACGCAGGGTGCGCCCTACAAGCCCGTGTCTCCCGGCCAGCTTTATCTCAACGGCAAGGATTTCGACACGGCCCTTTCTGCCGTCAATGCGGTGCGTCTGACACCCTTTAATGAGCAAGATAGCGAGGGAAGGCCCGTCGCCACGCTGGACGCGCATGTCGGCCCGCGCTGGGCGCGGCAGCCAACCGAAGGCGAAAGCGAAGAGCGGGTCAATGTCTTTGCATTGGCCGTGAAACACATAGCCGAGCGCCGCGCCCAGGGCTGGAAGGTGCTGATAACAGGCTGGTCGGAAGGTTCGCTCGACCGGTTGCTGCAGGTGCTGAACGAGCACGGGCTTGAGAAGATCAAGCCGGTTGCCTCGCTGAAAGAGGTGGAGAAGCTTGGCAAGGGCGAGGCCGCCTCGGCGGTGCTGAGCCTTGAGGCGGGTTTCGAAACCGGAAATCTCGCCGTTATCGGCGAGCAGGATATTCTCGGCGACCGCATGGTGCGGCGCTCCAAGCGCCGCAAGCGCGGTGCGGATTTCATTTCGGAAGTGGCGGGTCTGGACGAGGGCTCGCTGGTCGTCCACGCGGAACACGGCATTGGCCGTTTTGTCGGTTTGCAGACCATAGAGGCGGCGGGCGCACCGCGTGCCTGTCTAGAACTGCACTATGCCGATGATGCCAAGCTGTTTCTGCCGGTTGAAAACATCGATCTTCTCTCGCGTTACGGCTCGGATGCGGCAGAGGCAACGCTCGACAAGCTCGGCGGCGGCGCATGGCAGATGCGCAAGGCCAAACTCAAGAAGCGCCTTCTCGACATGGCCGATGAGCTCATCCGCATTGCGGCCGCGCGCCTGGTGCGCCATGCGCCGGAGCTCATTGCGCCGGACGGGCTTTACGATGAGTTTGCTGCGCGTTTCCCCTACGATGAAACCGAGGACCAGCTGAACGCCATCGAGGCGGTGCGGGAGGATCTCGCGGCCGGCCGGCCGATGGACCGCCTAATCTGCGGCGACGTCGGCTTCGGCAAGACGGAAGTGGCCCTGCGCGCCGCTTTCCTTGCCGCCATGAATGGCGTGCAGGTGGCGGTCGTGGTGCCGACCACGCTGCTCGCCCGCCAGCATTTCCGGACTTTCTCCGAGCGTTTCCGCGGGTTGCCCATCCGCGTGCAGCAGGCGTCGCGCCTTGTTGGTTCCAAGGAACTGGCGCTGACCAAAAAGGAAGTCGCCGATGGCAAGACCGACATCGTCGTCGGCACGCACGCGCTTCTCGGCGCGGGTATCAGCTTTGCCAATCTCGGCCTGCTGATCATCGATGAAGAGCAGCATTTCGGCGTGAAGCACAAGGAGCGGCTGAAGGAGCTGAAAAGCGACGTGCATGTGCTGACGCTATCGGCGACGCCCATCCCGCGCACCTTGCAGCTCGCCATGACCGGTGTTCGCGAACTCTCGCTCATCACCACGCCGCCGGTCGACCGCATGGCGGTGCGCACCTTCATCTCGCCCTTCGATCCGCTGGTGATCCGCGAGACCTTGATGCGCGAGCATTATCGTGGCGGCCAGAGTTTCTACGTTTGCCCGCGGCTTGCCGATCTCGCCGATATCCACGCCTTCCTGCAGTCGGATGTGCCGGAGCTGAAGGTGGCGGTGGCGCATGGCCAGATGGCGGCGGGCGAGCTGGAAGACATCATGAATGCCTTCTATGACGGCAAATACGATGTGCTGCTGTCGACCACCATCGTCGAATCCGGCCTTGACGTGCCCACCGCCAATACGCTGATCGTGCACCGCGCCGATATGTTCGGTCTCGCCCAGCTTTACCAGCTGCGCGGCCGTGTCGGCCGTTCCAAGGTGCGCGCCTTCGCGCTCTTCACCCTGCCGGTCAACAAGGTACTGACGACGACTGCCGAGCGCCGGCTGAAGGTGCTTCAATCGCTCGATACGCTCGGCGCGGGTTTCCAGCTGGCGAGCCACGACCTTGATATTCGCGGCGCGGGCAATCTGCTCGGCGAGGAACAATCCGGCCATATCAAGGAAGTCGGCTTCGAGCTTTACCAGCAGATGCTGGAAGAAGCTGTCGCAGAAGTGAAGGGTGACGAGCAGGTGCAGGATAGCGGCTGGTCGCCGCAAATCTCTGTGGGCACCTCGGTCATGATCCCGGAAGATTATGTTCCTGATCTGCATCTGCGCATGGGTCTTTACCGCCGCCTTGGCGAGCTTGCGGATATCAGCGAGATCGACGGTTTCGGCGCGGAAATGATCGACCGTTTCGGCCCGTTGCCGAAAGAGGTGCAGCACCTCCTCAAGATCGTCTACATCAAGTCGCTCTGCCGCATTGCCAATGTCGAGAAACTCGATGCTGGTCCGAAGGGCGTCGTGGTGCAGTTCCGCAACAAGGAGTTCCCGAACCCGGCAGCGCTGGTGGGGTATATCGGCAAGCAGGGATCGATGGCGAAGATCCGACCCGATCACAGCCTGTTCCTCAACCGCGATCTGCCGACGCCGGAAAAGCGGCTGACGGGAGCGGCGATGATCATGACGCAACTGGCGGAGCTGGCTCGGTCCTGACGCGGCGTTGGTGGGTGTGGCCACTCACAAATGCCCCCCACGCGGCTCAGCGAAAATTACCCCGATGTAACGAAACGGACATGTATCGGTAGTCTTCGCGGGCGTAATCTTTTCCTCATACCCGGTGCGGCGGATCAGTGATTGCCGCCGGGTTTTGAAGGAGCAGGACGATGTGGACCAATATCAACAGGTTTGCCACCGCTGGTCTGGTTGCTTTGACAATTGCGGGCACCACAATTGCCACCACCAGCCAAGCGGAAGCGCGCAATAATTTCGGCCGCGGCCTTGCCGCAGGCATTGCCGGCACGATCATTGGCGGAGCGCTGATTGCCGGGGCAAGACATCCGGGCTACGCTTACGGCCCGGCCTATTATGCGCCTGCATACGGTCCGCCTGTTTACGCTTCTCCGGCCTATGGTCCGCCTGTTGTCTACCAGCCGGTCTATCCCCGCTGCCATGTGGCCTGGAGGCAGAATGCCTGGGGCGACATGTATCGGGTCAGGGTTTGTGATTGATCGACGGGCAGACCGGCGGCGTGCAGAGCGTCGCCGGTTTTTGCATGCTTTCAGCTAGCGGCTGTCTTCCGGCGTGATGCCGACGGCCACGTTCTGGTCGGTCGCGGCGATCGAGGCGGGCAGCGGTACTTTTCTCTGCTTTTCACGGATCAGCGTCAACAGGCCGGAGCCGACGATGAGGGCGATGCCGATCAGCATCCATCCGTCGATACGATCACCGAAAATCAGATAACCGAACAGGATGGCCCAGAGCATCTGGCTATATTGCGTCGGGCCGATCATGGCGGCGGGCGCATATTGGGCGGCATACATGACCAGGACGTTGCCGAGCGCGCCGAGCAGGCCATATCCCGCCAGCAGCAGCCATTGTTCGCCACCCGGCATGATGAATGTCGGCACCATGGCGATGCCGCTGATGGTGAGACAGCCGAGCACGCCGGCGCCATACAGCGAGACGTTTTTTTCCGATGGGCCCATGGCGCGGAAGATGACGATGCTGAGCGCGCCGCTGAAGCCGCCGATGATGGCACCGAGATGACCGATGCCAAGTTCACGGAAGCCCGGCCGCAGGATGACGAGCACGCCAAGGAAGCCGATGATGACGGCGGACCAGCGGCGGATGCCGACCTGTTCCTTCAAAAACACCACCGACATGATGGTGACGAAGGAGGGGAGCAGGAAGATCAGCGCGAAGGCTTCGGCCATGGACAGATGGGTGAAAGCGGTGACGCTGCCGACCGCGCCCGTGCCGGCGGCGAAAAAACGGATGATCCACAAAGGCCGGTTGGTCGTCTTTACCACATCCAGCCAGCTGTCATTGCGCTTGCGGATGAAGGGTAGGGCGACGAGGCCGAACAGGGCTCCGAAGAAGGCCGATTCAATCGGCGAAATCTGGCCTTCAATGAGTTTAACGCTGGCATCGCTCCAGGCATAAGCAGCGAAGGCTGCAAAGGCGAGCAGAATGCCTTTCAGGGTCTGGTCGGACACGGAAACACCGGCAAAAATCGAGTTGTTGAAAACCGCCGGTGATTTGACCGTCAGTTCATCGATCTATGCTCGTCCGCCTTGATTTTTGCAATATCCCGCAATGCAGCAATCAGGACATCGGGTGTTTGTGCACCGCTTATGGCATATTTCTGGTCGATGATGAAAAAGGGCACGCCGGCGACGCCCATCTGCTGGGCAGCATCGATTTCAGCGATGACCGTATCCTTGTCCGCATCTGAAGCCAGCAGCCGCTCGATGACTTTCGCATCCATGCCAGCCTTTGCGGCAATGTCTGTCAGCACGGTGTGATCGCCGATATTACGGCCCTCTTCGAAATTGGCCTTGAACAGGCCGGTCACGACGCGTTCCTGAACGTCGCGGCCTTCGGAATGGGCCCAGAGCGACAGGCGGTGGGCATCGAGCGTGTTCGGGCCGATCTTGATCGCGTCGAAATCGTAGTTGATGCCGACTTCCTTGCCCAGCTGGACCAGCGTCGCATGGGCCTGTTCCAGACGTTCCTTGCCGAGCTTTTCCTCGAGTGCGGCTTTCTGGTCGACGCCTTCTGGCGGATAATCGGGGTTGAGGCGATAGGGACGCCAGTTCACATCGACGCTGATTTCGTCCTGCACCTCGGCAATGGCAAGATCGAGCCGAGCTTTACCGAGATAACACCATGGGCAGACCATGTCCGATACGACGTCGACAACGATGCGTTCCATGGCTGATATTCCTTATATGATCGACATGATGGCGGCAGGTTATTGCGCCCGCGCATCCCACCAGGTCTGTTTCTGATTGCCCTGTATGGGTGTCATATCCGGGCGGTCGATATATTTCCAGCGCGCGACCCATTGGGCGCCGATATAATAGAGCGGAATGATATAATGTCCCGCCACCAGCAGGCGGTCGTAGGCGCGCACGGCTGCCTGGAAATCTTCCGTCGAACGGGCCTGCAACAACGCCTCTATCATCCGGTCTATATCTGGATTGGCAACACCTGCATAATTGAAGCTGCCCTGCGCATCGCGCGACAGCGAGTCCCAGCGGTTCAGCTGCTCCATCCCGGGCGAAAGCGATGAGGGCAGGGAGCGAATGATCATGTCGTAGTCGAAGCTGTTCGAGCGGGCCTGGTATTGCCCGTCATCGACCGAGCGGATGCCCATGGCGACGCCGATCAGGTTCAGCGAGCGCTGATAGGCAAGCGCGATGCGTTCCTGCGCCGGATTCTGCGTCATGATTTCGAAGGCGAGCTGGCGGCCATTGGCATCGGACATCCTGCCGTTCTTGATGCTGTAGCCCGCCTCTTTCAGCTTGTCGACGGCCATTTTCAGAACCTTGCGGTCGGCGCCCGTGCCGTCCGTGGTCGGCAGGGCGTAGGTGCCGGCCAGCAGTTCCGGCGGCATGGATTTTGCGGCATCGCCCAGCAACGCCAGCTCACGCTCGTCGGCGGCGTTACCATAGGCGCCCAGCGGCGAGTTCTGCCAGTAGCTCTGGGTGCGCTTGAAGGAGCCGCCGAGGATGTTTTTGTTCATCCATTCGAAATCGAACGCATAGGTCAGGCCTTCGCGTACCTTTTCGTCGGCAAAGACGGCGCGGCGGGTGTTGAAGACGAGGCCGAACATGCCGGTCGGCAGGCGCGGCTGGAACACGTCCTTGACGATATCGCCGCGATGGACGGCCGGAAAATTATAGGCCTGTCCCCAATGGGAGGTATCGGAGGTGCCGTTGATCGCATCGCCTTCGGGGTAGATGTCGATATCACCTTTCTTGAAGGCCTCGAACATGGTCGTGACCTGGAGGAAATAGGTGATGCTGATCTCGTCGTAATTGTCGAAGCCGACTTTGCCGGGAATATCCTTGCCCCAGTAATCGGGGTTTCTCTCCCAGATGATTCGCTCGCCCGGGCGCAGCGTCTTGATTCGGTAGGGGCCGGAGCCGATAACGTCGCCAAGGCCCGCCTGTTCGAATTTTTCAGGATCGGTCGCATGTTTCGGCAGGATCGGTGTCGAGGAGGCGAGAATGAGCGGGGTTTCGCGATTCGCCTTGTCGTTGAAGGTGAAGCGAACGCTGCGATCGCCGGTCTTCTCCATCTTGGCTACGCCGGCAAGACGGGTGTTGAAGGGCGGCCGGCCCTTCTCCTTGAGGAGGTTGAAGCTGAAGATCACATCGTCAGGCGTGACGGGCTCGCCATCCGACCATTTTGCCTTGGGGTTGATGTTGAACTGGACAAAGCTTCGCTCCTCGTCCCACTCCACGGTTTCGGCCAGCAGGCCATAGAGGCTGAAGGGCTCGTCGCTGGAGCGCAGCATCAGTGGCTCGTAAAGCAGATTGCCGAATTCCGGATCCCAGACGCCGCGCGCCGTGGTGCGCATTCCCTTGAGAACGAAGGGGTTCAGGCTGTCGAACGTGCCGACCACGCCATAGGAAATACGCCCGCCTTTTTTCACGTCCGGATTTACATAGGGCAAGTGCCGGAAATCGGCAGGAAGGGCAGGTGTGCCATGCATGGAGATGCCGTGCAGCGGCTGTGCCTGCGCGGCGCCGCCTGGAAGCAGGGATGATCCCAAAAGGAACAATGCGGGGATGAGGGCCGCAAGGTTGCGCATGTTATTATCCTGTCTAACTGTCCGTCCGATGATCGTCACGATGGTTTATCGTCATGATTCTGGCAGATATGTAGCACAGGGACATTGCACGACCCATGCGGGAGCGGGAAATCTTGGCTCCGCTCAAGAAAAAGTTAAAGAAGTGCTGGATATCGCCGCGATCGGCATGTAACAGGGTGGCCGGAAGAGACGGGTCACGCATTTGCCTCATTTAAACGACAGTTGAACGGGCAGAAGGATACCGCCATCGGCGAACAGGACTTTGCGGTTCTGTTCTGGCAGACATTCAGGAGACGGAACTCTTATGATGCACAAGGCAAACACATTCACCCGGACGGCTCTGTCCGCTCTGGTCCTTTCTCTCGGCGCAGTTTCCGCTCCGGCCATCTCGCAGGCGCAGGATGCTGCCCCGGCTGCCCAGGGCGGCGCTGGCGCTCCTCCGCTCGGCTGGTTCAAGACCTGCTCCAAGCAGGAAGACAACGATGTCTGCGTCGTGCAGAACGTGGTTCTCGCCCAGAATGGCCAGATGATTACGGCAGTCGGCCTGATCACCGTTGAAGGCAAGGTCAACCGCAAGCTGTTGCAGGTTTCCGTTCCGACCGCGCGTCTCATTCCTCCTGGTGTGATGATGCAGATCGACGGCGGCAAGGGCCAGAAGCTCGACTACGCCGTTTGCCTTCCCGACAAGTGCACGGCCGAAGTTCCGCTGACGGATGCCATGATCGCGTCGCTCAAGAAGGGTAGCGAGGTGGTCTTCACCTCCATCAACTTCCGCCGCGCGCCGAACCCCATCAAGATCGCGCTTTCCGGCTTCACCGGCGCCTATGACGGCCCGGCGATCACGCAGTCGCAGTTGGCCGAAAGCCAGCGCAGCCTGCAGGAAGGCATGCAGAAGAAGGCGGAAGAGGCTCGCAAGAAGCTGGAAGCCGCCCAGGACGCTGCCAAGGGCGCGCCGAAGCCCTGATTTCAGCGCAAGCTTCAGAAAAAAATAGAAAACCGGTCTGGCGACAGACCGGTTTTTTTATGCGCGTTCAACATCCCCGGGAGGAGGGAAATGGTTGGCGTGCGTCAGTGCGCCGTGGACATTTTCGGACGCCATTCCCCGTTTGGCGCCTTGTCAAAGATGCGGCCGATATTGGGATTTCTCAGCGGCGTCTCGTTTTCGTCGTGGACGAGGTTCTGCTCGGAGACATACGCTACGTATTCCGTCTCGTCGTTTTCGGCGAGGAGATGGTAGAAGGGCTGGTCGCGTTCCGGCCGAATTTCCGCAGGGATGGCATTCCACCATTCCTCGGTATTGGAATATTCCGGGTCCACGTCGATTACCACACCGCGGAACGGAAACACCTTGTGGCGAACGATCTCGCCAAGCGTAAATTTTGCGTCTCGTTGTTTCATGGCATGTACTTCCTTTCCCAATATTAGTTGGGTGTAGATTAGGAAATATCAAGGGCTAGCGGTCGCGGCGGCGGCTGCCGAAAGGCTCAGCGGTTTCTGCCAATCGGCGCGGTGGCCAGAATGACGCCGCCCGTGACCAGCACGATGCCGATGGCGTGGTAGCTCTCGAAAGTCTCGCCGAGGAACAGCGTCGCCATGACGATTGATACTGGCGGCATCATGTAAAGGGTGATGCCTGCCGTCGCCGGGCCGAAAACGCGTACCGTATGGGTGAAGCAATAAAAGGCGAGAAGCGAGGCGAAGAGAATGATGCCGCCGATTTTCGCCCAGGCCAGGCCTGTGGCGGGCAACATGCCGCCCTGCGCCAGTTCCAGTGCCGCCGGCGGCAGAAGCACCAGCGCGCCGGAAAAGGCGATCAGGCCGAAAAGGCTGAAGGAGGCCATCTGCCGGGCCGCCGGATCGCGCAGAAGCAGCGAATAGATCGCGAAGGCGATGGCGGCGGTCAGGATCGCGAAATCGCCGATGTTGAAATTCAGGTGCCGTAGCGCGGAGAGGTCGCCCTTGAGCACGATGGCGGCAACGCCGGTAAATGCGATCACCATGCCGGCCACTTCCAGCCTCCTGATGACCCGGCCCTGGAAGATGCGCTGGAACAGGATGATGAACAGCGACGACGTGGTGTAGATCAGCGTGCCGTTGGCGGCCGTCGTCATGGTGAGACCCCAATAGACCACGCCCCCGCAGACGCCCATGCCGAGCATACCCAGAATGAGCCAGAGCAGCGTCTTGCGCCGGACGAAGGCAAGGCAATTGCGCCAGTCGGCCACCAAGAAAGGTGCGATGATGAGGGTCGAGCCGATCCAGCGGATGAAGGCGGCGATGAAAGGCGAGACTTCGCCGACGACGCCGCGGCCGAAAATGACGTTGCTGGAGAAAAAGAACGGCACAGCCAGAAAGATGAGCCAGTCCGTAAAGCGTGCGGGCTGAGAGACTGGTTTCGTTGGCATGGGCTTGCGTCACATCAGGTAGAATAAAAAACGGCGGCTTTCCGGGGAAAACCGCCGCGATGACTGGAGCGCCCCGGTGGAGCGCTCGCAGGACCGATCAGGCCGAGTAGTACATGTCGAATTCGACCGGGTGAGGGGTCATTTCGAAACGCATGACTTCCTGCATCTTCAGCTCGATGAACGAGTCGATCTGGTCGTCGTCGAACACGCCGCCGGCGGTCAGGAACTTGCGGTCCTTGTCGAGGCTTTCCAGCGCTTCACGCAGCGAACCGCAGACGGTTGGGATTTTCTTCAGTTCCTTGGCGGGAAGGTCGTAAAGGTCCTTGTCCATCGGCTTGCCGGGGTGGATCTTGTTCTTGATGCCGTCGAGGCCGGCCATCAGCATGGCCGCAAAACCGAGATAGGGGTTCTGGGTCGGGTCCGGGAAGCGGACTTCGACGCGCTTGGCCTTCGGGTTGGAGCCGAAGGGGATACGGCAGGAGGCGGAACGGTTGCGCGCGGAGTAAGCGAGCAGAACCGGCGCTTCATAACCCGGCACCAGACGCTTGTAGGAGTTGGTGGTGGGGTTGGTGAAGGCGTTGATCGCCTTGGCGTGCTTGATGATGCCACCGATGTAATAGAGGCAGGTCTCGGAAAGACCGGCATATTCGTCGCCTGCGAAGGTCGGCTTGCCGCCCTTCCAGATGGACTGGTGAACGTGCATGCCCGAGCCGTTGTCGCCGAAGATCGGCTTCGGCATGAAGGTTGCCGTCTTGCCATAGGCATTGGCGACCTGGTGCACGACATACTTGTAGATCTGCATCTTGTCGGCGCTGGAGACGAGCGTATCGAACTTCACACCCAGCTCGTGCTGTGCGGCAGCCACTTCGTGGTGATGCTTTTCGACGACGACACCCATTTCGGCGAGAACCGTCAACATTTCGGAACGCATGTCCTGCAGGCTGTCGATCGGCGGAACCGGGAAGTAACCGCCCTTGACGCGCGGACGGTGACCGAGGTTGCCGGTCTCGTAGTCGGTGTCGTCGTTGGACGGCAGTTCGGACGAATCGAGCTTGAAGCCGGTATTGTAAGGGTCTGCCTTGTACTTCACGTCGTCGAAGACGAAGAATTCAGGCTCGGGACCGACGAAAACCGTGTCGCCGATACCTGATGCCTTGAGGTAGGCTTCGGCCTTCTTGGCGGTGCCGCGCGGGTCGCGGTTGTAGGCTTCGCCCGAAACCGGGTCGAGAATGTCGCAAAGGATGACCAGGGTGGACTGGGCAAAGAACGGATCGACATGGGCCGTCGCCGGATCGGGCATCAGCACCATGTCGGACTCGTTGATGGCCTTCCAGCCGGCGATCGAGGAGCCGTCGAACATGACGCCATCGGCGAACATGTCTTCGTCCACACAGACAATGTCCATGGTGACGTGCTGCAGCTTGCCCTTGGGGTCGGTAAAGCGCAGGTCCACGAACTTGATGTCGTTATCCTTGATCTGCTTCAAGATGTCGTTTGCGGTCGTCATTTAAACATTTTCCTTGAGTGTGATGATGACGAGGTGAAAACCCAAGCCTCCCCGGCTCGGGACGTTTTTAATTATATGGCGTCAACGCCTGTTTCACCGGTACGGATGCGGATGACTTCCTCGACATTGGAAACGAAAATCTTTCCATCGCCGATGCGTCCTGTCTGTGCCGCATTGCGGATCGCCTCAATGACGGCCTCCGCATTCTCATCTGCCAATACGACTTCGACTTTCACCTTCGGCAAAAAGTCCACAACGTACTCTGCACCGCGGTAGAGTTCCGTGTGTCCCTTCTGACGACCAAAGCCTTTTGCTTCCGTGACCGTGATTCCCTGAAGACCGACTTCCTGAAGGGCTTCCTTCACTTCGTCGAGCTTGAAAGGCTTAATGATCGCTTCGATCTTTTTCATGAGAAAATATCTCTCCGCTTCTCCCGTTAAAGCAGGTAAATCCCGCTCTGCCACAAGAATGCACGTATTGTGCCAGATCGGAAGCCAGCTTGAAGAAAAAACTTCGCTCACCGGCCCCACCAGCACAAAATGCATCTAGTTTTTGCGATTTTCCAGCCAATTTCTCGTCAGACTTCTAAAAAATCATCTGCATTTCGACCGATTTGTATTATTTTAGTAATTTTGAATATTTATAATTTTATGATCGCTTAAATGTTGATTTGTTTATATTTTATGCAATTGACTATTATTTCCTCACTGGAATCTGCTCATTTTTGTATCGATTGCCTTTGCCGCGTTTTGCAGGGATGATCGGGGTATGACATCTCTTAGGCACCTGCTTCTCATTGCTCCCGAAACCATGGCCCGGATCGACGCGGCAGCCGGCCAGTCAGGCATCCCGCTTTATGACCTGATGGAGCGGGCGGGCCAGGCGGTCGCAGCTTCTGCGTTGCGGCACTATCCGCAGGCGCGGCGTTTTGTCGTTCTTTGTGGAGGCGGCAATAATGGTGGCGATGGTTATGTGGCGGCGCGGGCGCTTCTGCAGAGCGGAGCGGCGGTGACGGCTCATCATCTGGGCGATGTAGACGCTCTGAAGGGTGACGCGCGGCGCGCATTCGAGCGGAGCGGTGTCAAGCCTTTGCCCCTGGCTGAATACGCGCCGCAGCCGGACGATGTGGTGATCGACGCCGTTTTCGGAGCGGGACTGTCCCGCGATGTTCCGCAGGAGCTTGTGCGCGTGATTGATGCCGTTTCGGCGGCGAAGGCTCCGGTTCTTGCGGTCGATCTGCCGTCAGGGCTCTGCGGCCGACGGGGCGTTCCTCTCGGGGCGGCGTTCCGGGCGGAACGGACGGTGACCTTCATGGCACGCAAGCCGGGGCATCTGCTGATGCCGGGGCGGGAGCTGTGCGGCTCGCTAGAGGTTTTTGATATCGGCATTCCCTCGCGCATCCTGCTCGACCATGCGGGGTCTGTATCGGAAAATGATCCGCTTGTGTGGCGCGATGCCTTGCCCGCGCGGGAGATCGAAACCCACAAATTTCGCCGAGGGCATCTGACGGTCTTTGCCGGCCCGCCGCACGCAACGGGTGCCAGCCGCATGACGGCGATGGCGGCGATGAAGGCAGGCGCAGGCATCGTCACCGTTGCAGCGCCCAGGAAAGCGCTGGACGTGCTCTCGGTGACGTTGACGGCGGTGATGAACACGCCGATGGACGACGAGGACGAGCTTCGCGCGTGGCTCGACGACAATCGCCACGGCGCCTTTGTGATCGGTCCGGGGTTCGGCGATCTCGACAAGGCAAGGCGGTTCGTGTCGCTGCTTGGAGACAAGGCTGTCGTGCTGGATGCTGACGCGATCACCGCATTCAAGGCGCAGACCGACACGCTGTTCGAGGCGATCCGAGCCGGGCAGGGCAAATTCGTGATGACGCCGCATGAGGGTGAATTTGCCAGATTGTTTCCCGATCTCGCCGACGACAGGACGCTGAGCAAGATTGAGAAGGCGCAAGAAGCGGCGGCTCGCAGCGGCGCTGTGCTGGTTTATAAGGGGGCCGATACCGTCATCGCTGCCCCCGATGGCAGGGCAGTCGTTAACGCCAACGCACCGGCAAGCCTTGCCACGGCGGGTTCGGGCGATGTGCTTGCGGGTATTGTCGGCGCGTTGCTGGCGCAGGGAACGCCCGCTTTCGAGGCCGCTGCCGCCGGTGTCTGGCTGCACGGTGAGGCGGGCCATCGGGCCGGAGATGGCATGACCGCGGAGGATCTTGCCCATGCGGTCCGGCCGTTTGGGTGATGTAGGATACTCATCTTCACTTCCGACACCCCGGACTTGATCCGGCGTCCAGCGCAATCAAATCCTTGATCGCGAGAGACTCTTTCACGGCGCCGACGCGCCGTGGCTGGATGCCGGAGCAAGTCCGGCATGAGGGAGATGCTTCGTCTTCGATCTGCCTGCGATCGTGTCCGAGGCATTTAAGGCCGCGACTTCAATGCGCGGCTTTGCCCGCCTGGCTCGCCATTGCCATTCGTGACGCGCTCATCAACAGTTTGCGCTCGGCGCGTTCCTGCTGCGGCGTGCGATTGTAGATTTCGCGATAACACTTCGAAAAATGCGAGGCGGAAACGAAACCGCAGGCAACCGCAACCTCAACGACCGGCATTGCGGACTGGATCAGCAGATGCCGTGCGCGATCGAGGCGGATTTCGAGATAATATCGGGCGGGGGAGCGACCCATTTCCTGGCGGAAGAGGCGTTCTACCTGCCGCCGTGACAGATCGGCGGCATCGGCAATATCCAGAAGCGAAAGCGGTTCCGACAGATTGCCTTCCATCAACTCGATAATCGAAAGAACCTTGCTGTTCTGGACACCAAGTCGTGCACGCAGTGGCAGGCGCTGGCGATCGTTCGGGCTGCGCACCCGGTCCGTCAGCTGCTGTTCGCAAACGCGGTTGACGAGGTTCTCACCGAAATCCTGGCCGATCAGGCTCAGCATCATGTCCAGCGATGCGGTCCCGCCGGCGCAGGTGTAGATGTTGCTGTCGACTTCGTAGAGGTCGGCATAGACCTCGACCTGCGGAAAGGCTTCGGCAAAGCTCGGGAGGTTCTCCCAATGGATTGCGCAGCGCTTGCCGTTGAGAAGTCCCGCCTCGGCGAGAATGTGGGTGGCCGTACAGAGGCTGCCGAGCGTGATGCCGCGATTATAGGCTTCGCGCAGCCAGGCATTGACGGACTTATTGCCGTATTGCTCGACATTCAGACCCGAACAGACGATTGCCATATCCGGACGCTTCTCACCGTTAACGAAACGTCGTTCGTCGGCAAGACAGGTATCGGCCTCAAGACAGATACGGCTTGAGGACATGACCTTGCCGCCATCCAGAGACGCCAGGCGCCATTGGTAGGCCGTGTAACCCAGCATCTGGTTGGCCAGACGAAGTGTCTCGATGGCTCCGGTAAAAGGCAGCATGGTAAATTGCGGAATGAGAAAAAAGACGATTGAGCGCTTTTTCTGGGAGTCTCTGCTCATTTGCCCGTGCTCCGTTGCGAATACACAATTCCTCTCTTGGAATTGGTATTCTGGATGTCCTCATTGCGACATCTTTCGCGAAAAATACGTCGCGAAAATGGAGCTGTCAAAGAATCGCTTTTGAAATAAGCAAATTTTGCGATGCGCCTTCTATACAGGCGGTCTGTCGCATGCAAAACAGGCAGGCTTATTTGCGCCCTTCATGATATAACTTAAGATTATAGTGGTGGCTCGCAATGCATTCAAAGATTGCGAGCCATCGGTTATCCATCACTTGCGGATGTCGCGCATGCTGGGGGTTTCGGCTGTCGGCCATCCAATGTCCTTTAAGGTTTCGGGCGGCAGGCCCTCCAGTGTACGAAGCATCCTGTCGCGGCGCCATTCCGCATAACGGGCAGCGACCTGTTCTGAGAGGCGATTGAGCCAGCCTCCGGGTGACGGACGATGTGGAGCCCGGTTCGTTACCGGCAGATAATGTACCATGGTCATGTCTTTGTCCTTTCGTGAACCACGATCCTGTTTGCGACTTCGGTATGCGCTTGCCTGTTCCATCAGGCAATAGAATGAATTTTATGTCATTCATCAAATTTCGGAATGAATTGTCGAACAAGGTGTAACTCTATCAATGCCTTTGACACTCATTCCCGGCGACCAGTGCGCGCCATCAATGCATGTCAGAAGGATGCGCTTCGGTTGACATTCAATCAAACGAAATGATATCCATCTATAAATCAAAATATTTGAAGGTACGTGCCATGACCGTGACTTTCCGCCAACCACTGCCGTTGCTGGATAACGACATCTTGAGAACCTTCGTAGCAATTGCGGAAACAGGGAATTTCTCCACCGCTGCGGAAGTCGTGTTCAGGACGCCTTCGGCCGTTTCAATGCAGATCAAGAAGCTGGAGGAGCAGTTGAAGACGACGCTCTTCCTGCGAGACGCGCGCTCCGTCACCTTGACCGCGCACGGCGAGACGCTGCTCACCTACGCGCGGCGCATGATCGCGCTTTCCAATGAGGCGGTGTCGCGTTTCGTCATGCCGGAACTGTCGGGTGTCGTCCGGCTGGGCGCGCCGGAGGATATCGGCGAGCGTGGCCTGCTGCCAGGCATCCTCAAGCGTTTTGCCGATGTTTTCCCGGGCATCATGATCGATGTCACCATCGATTCCAGCTCCAATCTTTACAAGCGCATGGATGAACGGCGGCTTGACCTTGCCTTGGTCAACTGTGCCTCGCATCCATTGCGCGACACCGGCGAGGTGTTGATGCGCGAGCGGCTGGTCTGGGCCGGCGCGAAATGCGGGACTGCTCATCTGCGTGATCCGCTGCCGATCTCGATCTGGGAAGAAGGCTGCATCTGGCGCTCGGAAGCGATCAACTCGCTGGAACGGCGCGGACGCAATTTCCGCGTGGCCTATCTAAGTGGCCATACCATGGCGCAACGCGCGGCGATCGTGGCGGATCTTGCCATCGCGCCGTTGCCGCGCTCCTATGTCCAGAACGACATGGTGATCCTGGGTGACAAGGAGGGCCTGCCGGAGCTTGGCAGTTTCGATATCCGCCTGATCATGGGTGATAAGGCCTCACGCCCGGTTCTGGCCGTGGCGGAGAGCATTCGAAATGCTTTTGGAGAGGTTGCCAAGGCGGCCTGATATCGCAGGCAGGCGCAGCGGCCACGCTGGTGCGCCGCCTCTATCACTCGCTATCCCGTCATCGAATCCGGGGACAAGGCGTGGGCGGTTGGGTCCCTTTTCCAACTTCCGCGTTGAACCAGCCAATCGGCTGAATTCTGCAGGCCGCCGAAGGGGAAGACGTGAATTTGCTGGATCGGCCCTTGCGTCTTGGCGCGCCAGTGACGCTCAATCGGGCCCACGACACCTTCCGGCGAAAGGCCTTTTGCAAGCGTCGTCAAGGACAGCGCGTTTTTCTTGAGATAGGCGATGGAGTTGCCGACCCCGCAGAGGGCGGCATATTTCAGAAGCGTCGTGATTTTGGCCGGGCCGGACACACCGATATGAACCGGCAAATCGATGCCGGAGAGGGCGAGCCCTTCCGCCCAGGCGATAAAACGGCCGGGATCGAAACCGAACTGGGTGACGATGCGCATATCGGCGTTCGTCCGTTCGGCAAACTCACGTTTCAGCTTCAGGGCGTTTACGGCAATATCGTCGCTGAAGTCCGGGCTGCCCTCCGGGTGGCCGGCAATGGCGATCTGCGTGATCCCACAACTGTCCAACAGGCCTGTCGAGAGCAGGTCCATGCTGGATGCGAAGGGCCCCACGGGCCGGTCGACGCCACCGCCGACAACAAGGACATCGGTCACGCCCGCTTCGCCCGCCAGCCGCTTTACCTGTTCCGCAAATCCTGCGCGGGAGGGAAGGCGCCGTGCTGCGAGATGCGGCACTGGCACATAACCCAAGTCGCGCAGATGCGCTGCGGCTTGCACAAGCTTTTCCTGCGAGGCCGCCCCGGTATCGGTAAGATAGACCCGCACACCTTTCGGAAAAACACCGGATAGATCAGTCGCGCCGAGCACCTGCGCGGGCGAGGCTTCGATGGAGGCGGGGATAGCGGACGTGGTGACGTTATCGGGCAATTTGTGCATGTTCCTTTTTATTATCATGCACGGATTCCAGGGCGAAGTCTGTAGTTGTTGCGGCAAGACAGGCCTGCATCTGCGACGAAGCTCGCTTGCCGCTGCCTCCACGGCCGTCACCAGATTCGTTTCGTCAGGCCGTTCCAGAGCCATGTCCAGATCGTCGGCGGAAACCGCAGGACGGATCGGCCGTGGGAAGGTGGCTGTGGCGAGAGGCTGCCGGAAAATGCGTCTTCGATGGCGCTGATGGCGATATCGACCGAACCCGCCGTCAGAAGCAGCGGGTAGGTGGCGATGGTGTCGGAAGAGGAGGGTTTCAGCCGCTTTTCATAAAGCGTCGCGCCGGTATCGACGCCCTTGTCCACCAGATGCACGGTTGCGCCGAAGTTACCGCGGTCCTTTTCCACGAGGGCCCAATAACCGCCCATCTGGCCGCGATAGGCAGGGTTGACACCGGCGTGGAAATTGATGACCGGGCAGCGGAGGGAACGCAGTGTCTCTGCCGTCAGCAGGCGGCAGGAAATGGTGAAGATCACCGCCGGTTCCAGCATATTGGCGGCCTTGCGGCATTCCTCTTCATTGAGCGAGGTAAAGCGAGTAACGGGAATGTCGGGAGAGAGGTCTGCGACAAGACCGTGCTCGGCGATGATCTCACCGCTTCTTCGGGCGGCGACACGTTTGCCAAGCCGGGAAGCGATCATCGTCGCCATCTGGCCGAGAGCAACAACCCAGCCGAGCCGCCGCGCCCGTCGCTTCAGAATGGCAGACTTGCCTTCCGGCTCTTCCAGGAACACGTGAATATCCGGGAACTGCGCTGAGAGCGCGTTGATCATGACATTGGGGTTCACGCCGCCCGCCGTCATCACCAGGAGCCGTTTGTTGAATTCGGTCATGTCGCCCACGGAAGTTATCCTAAACCTGCACTGCTGCTGGAGTGTCGCCTGTGAAGTTCAAAACCATGTTAATTTTCATCGACGGGATTTTTTGAAACGCCGCTGGAACCGTTTTTTTGGACTCACGTTATTGTGACGCACATCACATCGGCGCTTGCCGTGGACGGCAAGTCATAGGGGAGTTGTTTCACATGATCACACGTATTCTTTCTACCGTTTTCGTGGCTTTGCTGACCGTTGTCACCCTGAGTTCCTGCGGCAATACCATCCGTGGTATGGGCCGGGATACGGCAAACGCCGTTGATGCAACGCAGGACGCGGGACGCAGCGTCGACCGCGCCGCCCGCCGCTAACACAAACTCCCCTCTCGGAAAGGTGTTACCCGAAAAGTCGGGTGACGCCTTTTCTTTGTCCTGATTTGCCTGTGAGTGTTCGCCCGACGAGAATCAGGTGGGCGGTCATGATGTATTCGATGAAGAAACTGGCGCAGGTGCTGCTACCGTTGTTCTTACCGTTTTCGGCGCAGGCAGCCGGGCAGGCGGATTTTTGCAAGACCATCGATCATGCTGGCGGGCGCTATATCGTTTGCAGTTTCGATCCGGCAAAAAGCACCATCCGCATCTATGACCGCGACTCTGTCTCCGGGCAGGGATATCGCAGCTTCGCCGATCTGTCGTCGGCCCTGTGGCGACAGCATATGTTCAGCGTTTTCGCCATGAATGGCGGCATGTATCACTCCGACTATTCCCCCGTCGGGCTATTCATCGAAAACGGCATGGAGCGGTCGCGCATCATTAGCGGCGGCGGCTGGGGAAATTTCCATCTGCTTCCCAACGGCGTGTTTTATTTAAAGGGTGCGGCCGCCGGCGTCCTGGAAACGCAAGCCTACCTTGCGGCCGATCCCAAGCCCGATTTCGCCACCCAGTCCGGGCCGATGCTTGTCATCGACGGCAAGCTTCACCCACGTTTCCTGCCCGATAGCGATAGTCTGAAACGGCGCAATGGCGTCGGTGTCTCCCGCAACGGCATGGTGCATTTCGCCATTTCCGAAAACACCGTCCGTTTTTACGATTTCGGCACGCTGTTCCGGGATGTGCTGGATGCGCCAAATGCGCTTTATCTCGACGGCACTATCTCCAGTGTCGATATCCCTGCCATGAACCGGCGGGATCAGCTGTTCCCGATGGGGCCGATCATCGCCGTGGTCGACCGCGTGCCGGACTGACCGTAAACGTCAGATCGGCGCCTTGGGATAGGCTTTTTCAAGCCCGGCCGATGCCGTCAGCCCTTTTCGGAAAGAAAGATAGGCAGGATGCTGGCTGGCCTTGGCCGTTTCCGCCAAACGGATTTGCAGGCGGGCGGGGGCATTGCTGCCGAGCCATTCGCCTGCGGCTTCAAGTTTGAGGCTGTTGAGGAAGCGCGCATTGGCCTGCTGGTCGAGGTAGAGATTGATGCCGGCCAGTAAATTCTCGTCCTGCACCGCATTTTCCATCAGTAACGAAACCCACGCCTTGTCCTCACTTGTGAGCGCCGTCAGTTTTGACGCAACCGTATCTCTGTCGGGAAAGGAAGAAGCCTGCTGCATGAAAGACTCGCCTCGTTGCTGTTGGCATCGTCGATAGAGCAGGGGCTGTGGCCTTTCAAGATAGCGTGCGCGTGGCCGGTCAAAATTCGACCACAGCGTGCCGCACAGGCTGCACTTCAACAGGGGTTTGTGGAAAAGCTTTAAATAACGGTTACACTTTAGCCTAAATTGCGGCGACACCGACAAACGTCCATCTTTGGGACAGTCCTGTAAGGCCTTGTTTTTTCACATACCTATGCGCCGCGCGAATGGCAGACCGTCAAAAACGCCTTCATTTAGCCGCTTTTTGCATTTGCGTTCCGCGCCGGATTTTAATAAATGCTTGCTCCATCGGGCCGGGTCTTGAAGATCCCCCGGAGAGTGAATAGCTGGAGTAATCATGGAAGAAACCGCTCAGAAATCCTGCTGGGGCGTCACCTTGCGCGCACTTGCAGGCTTTGCCGCTTTTCTCGCATTGACGTACATTTTTGGCAGCCCATAAGCATCTCTCCTGAATGACGGGTTTTTGAAACGGCGCGGTTTTCCTCTGGAAACCGTGCTGTTTTCGTTTCAGGACCTTCATGTCGCAGCTGCAAAAGCCGGTGCCGCTCTTTTGTGGCGATCCGTTTCAGCTTTGGATATGATGCGGTGGAATCCATGACGCAGGGTATATTTCATGTTTCTTTCGGTCTTCGACGTTTTCAAGATCGGCATCGGTCCGTCCAGTTCGCATACGATGGGGCCAATGACGGCCGCCAACCGTTTCTTGGCGCTTATCCTCAGTGACGAGTGGCCACGTCCTTCGGGTGCTGCCGTGGCGCAGCTGAAGGTCAGCCTGCACGGCTCGCTTGCCTATACGGGTATTGGCCACGGCACGGGGCGTGCTGTCGTTCTGGGCCTCACGGGTGAGCAGCCCGATCTCGTCGATCCCGACGCGATGGATGCGATCATCGAGGGCGTCGAGAAGGCGGGCACGGTGACGCCGCCCGGCCATACCTCTTACGTTTTCCGTCCGGCCGAAGATCTGGTGTTCGACAAAAAGAACCCGTTGCCCGGCCATGCCAACGGCATGACCTTCTCCGCCTTCGACAATCAGGGCCGGCTGCTCTTGAAGCGAATCTATTATTCCGTCGGCGGCGGTTTTGTCGTCACGGATACGGAGTTGGAGGCGATCAAGCAGCGCGGCAAGACCATCGATAATGGCCCACGTGTACCCTATCCGTTTGGGACGGCGCGGGAAATGCTCGAGATGGCGGCCCGTTCCGGCCGCACCATCGCCCAGATGAAGCGGGCGAACGAGGAAACGGTCGTTTCCCGCGAGCAGCTGAACGCGCGTCTCGACCAGATCTGGGACGCCATGAACGGCTGCATCGAACGCGGCCTGAAAGTGGATGGCATCATGCCGGGCGGCCTGAAGGTTCGCCGCCGCGCCCGCTCCATCTACGAAAAGCTGAATGCGGAATGGCGCAGCAACCGGTTGAACCCGGTCATGGCCAATGATTGGCTCAGCGTCTACGCGATGGCGGTCAACGAAGAAAACGCCGCCGGCGGCCGCGTCGTTACCGCGCCCACCAATGGCGCGGCCGGTGTGGTTCCCGCGACCGTGCGTTACTTCCGGCATTTTCACGAGGATGCGACGGTTGACGACGTGCGCGACTTCCTGCTGACGGCGGCCGCGATCGGCGGCATCATCAAGCACAATGCCTCCATCTCGGGAGCCGAAGTCGGCTGTCAGGGCGAAGTCGGATCGGCGGCTGCCATGGCGGCTGCGGGTCTGGCCGCCGTCATGGGGGGCTCACCCGAACAGGTGGAGAATGCTGCGGAAATCGCGCTCGAACATCATCTCGGCATGACCTGCGATCCGATTGCGGGCCTCGTTCAGGTGCCCTGCATCGAGCGCAATGCGCTCGGCGCCGTCAAGGCGGTGACCGCTGCGTCGCTGGCGCTGAAGGGCGACGGCCAGCATTTCGTGCCGCTCGATGCCTGCATCGAAACCATGCGTCAGACCGGCAACGACATGAGCGAGAAATACAAGGAAACCTCCACCGGCGGTCTCGCCGTCAACGTTGTGGAGTGCTGAGTGTGCTGGGCGGCAGGTGTCCTACGGATGCTTGACGCCCGCCGCAAAAAGGCATTGATAGGGGCATGCCTCTACATCTCATCAAATTGTGCGTCGGTGCGGATTCCATCCAGGACTTGAGGGACTGGGTCGCGCACCGCTCGCTGACAGCCATTGCCGCTGGCCTTGAGCCGCACAGTGTCCACACCACCCGGATGATCCCGAAACGGGTTGAGGAACTGCTTGAAGGCGGTTCGCTCTACTGGGTGATCAAGGGACAGGTGCAAGCCCGGCAGAAACTTCTCGATATCCGCTCCTTCAAGGGGGAAGACGGTATTTCCCGCTGCGATCTCGTTCTTGGCCCGGAGGTCATTGAAACGTCGCCGGCACCCAAGCGGCCGTTTCAGGGCTGGCGCTACCTTCAGGACACGGAAGCGCCACGTGATCTCGGCGGTGGCACGGGCGGTGAAGACATGCCTTCCGATCTCCGGCGTGAACTGGCCGAGCTTGGCCTGCTCTAACGGTGTCGGAGCAAAAAGAAAAAAGCCGGCCTTCGCACAGGCTGGCTTTGTGATTCTGGGGAGACGGGACGGTTACGGCGGTCAGTTGATGCCGCCGACCGCCGTGGTGGCGCGGCCATCCTGAATCTTCACCCAGCGACCGGGGTTGGCGCTGTCCTGACGCTTCAGGTAGGTGTATTCGGTCTCAGACCAGTTCATGACCTTGTTGCGCATGTTGTCGAGAATGAAGTCACCGCGATCCGTGCGCACGGTCAGAACGGCGTGGCCTTCGCCATTCGGCTGCAGAACGACCGTTATCAGCAGGTTGGACGCGGAGAAGCCCTTGTTCATGAGCATCTTGCGCTTCAGAAGAACGAAATCTTCGCAATCGCCGACTGTGGTCGGATAGGCCCAGCGCTCTTCGACACCATAGATTTCCATGTCCGTCATCGGCGTGATGGTGGTGTTGACGGTGTAGTTGACGTCGAGCATCGTCTTCCAGCGCTCTTCGTTCAGCTTCATCGGGCCGGTATCGAGCGAAGTCGGCTGGCACTCGCTCTGATAGGTCTGGCAGAATTCGTAATGGCCGATCGGCGGATTGGCCTTGCCGATGACGCGCATGCCGGCGGCGGGCGATGCGCTTGCCTGATGTGCGACGGCGCTGACGACGAATGCGATCAGGGCGAATACGAAACGGTGGTTCTTGTTCATTGCTTGTCTCCCCGTGGTGAGGAGACATTCGCAGCTATATTTTGACCCGTCGGAAATTTGCGTGGCGCAATTTGAGCTTAAATTTCAGCAAATTAGCCGTTGTTTTGAATTGTATTTGAGTCAGTTTTTACGCTTATTCGAGGCAAATTTTATTACAATTTTACGCATCATGATCTTAGGTTTTTGGTAGCCATTTAGCCCGCTGAATAAACAGCGATTTTTAGGTCCGGATGGTTCTGGCGGCAACAAGCGACTGGCCCCGCTCCGTGTAACGGGAGTGCGAATTCCCGTTATGGGATGGTTGTCCCATGCTGAAACAAGCGCGAAAATCGGGCAAAAAAAATTCAAGAAAAATCGCATTTTTTACGGAAAAAGATGTGCGGAGGGCATTTGGATGCCCTTCAGACCGCGAAGGATCTGCGTTAGTCGACGGGATGGGTCGTGAGAAGCGCGCCACTTCGTGCGGCTCGGACACCTTCGTGAGCGGTAATGTCTAAAGCGCTCGAGGAGCCAGATGCGCCAACGAGGCTGCAATCGGGGTGGCTCAGCAAGGGGGGGCGTCTTGCGGTGCAGGGATCGTCCGGGTTTGGCAATGATGTCAGGCGAGCACCCGCGATAAAACGCTACGCGTTTCTGGTGCGGGAAGACTGTCGTCTTTTATACGCTTAGAGAAACTCGATCAGCGCGTCGGGCGACTGCACCCTGTCGAATTCAACAGCGACACCTTCCATGAAGTGACGCACGATTTTGCCGCTCATGTTCTTGCCAAGCTGCACGCGGGTACCGAGCGGCGGTCGGTTTTCAATCTCTATGGCGGCGCCGGAAAGGGAAAGGTCGATAAGCCGGCAGGCGACGAGTTTGCCGTCTTCCAGAACGAGCTGTGCCCTTGCATTGCGTGGCGTCAGGCGGTCATGGCGGCGGTCTTCCGGCAGTCCGAGCAATTGGCGCTTGGCGATCCAGGCGAGCTGGGCTGCGAGCTTTTCCCGCTTGCGCTCCGGCGCGTTGATGGAGATGAGGAAGCCGGAAGCGGTAAGGGAACTCACCGTGCCTTCAATACGGCCGATATGTTGAAGATAGGCGATCACGCGGTCGCCGCGCCGGGCAATGCCCGAGCAAGTGAACTGCGCCTTTTCGGCGGTCATCTCGATGGCGGTGCAATCATATTCTTCGTGGTCGGGCAACATGAGGCGGCCGGTGAAAGACACACGGACCGCATCGTCAAGCGGAGCTTCCTCAACCGGGCGCTGAATTTGGGCGGTGTTGACCGAGCGGGACGAAAACATGGGCATCGCAATTGTAATGAATGATGATGCCTCTTTCTAACGCGTGCCAGTTAACAGACTGTATTGCCTGATATCTACAATTTTTCCATTTACGGCAATGATGGCAGTATTGACCTGCTTTATTGTTCTCCATGGCGGCGCACATTGTTTGATGTCGCCGCCATGCTCGAACTGTGTCACAGCCGTCCTGCGAAAGGAGCGGCCGTCGCGCTGGTGCTGGACGTTCGGTCTTTGGGCGCCAAATCCAGACGCAAGAGCCTGCTGCTTTTCATGGAGAGGTATCGGATCGGCGTCGCGAAATTCACCCGTGGTCTTTCAGCCAGGAGGGCGCCGAGTAGCCTTGGGGCGGTGTCCATCTCTGTCAGCAGCGGCAAAAGGAGCATTTCATACGCCAGGGGCGCGGCACCGTGCTCGTCTTCGGCTTCGACGTCGAAAATCACCGGCAACTGGTGTTGCAGTATACCGCGCGCAACCCGGCAGGGGAAAACGGCATTTGCCTCATTCCACAGTTCAGAAAAAGGACGGTCCCGCAATTCCCGGCCAAACAGGTCGCACAGACGCGTGCCGGCGAGGCGGAAATAGGGCGTATTCTCTCCCTTGTCGGTCAGAATGAAAAGATCGCCAAGGTGATGTTTCAGTTTTGTGGGGTCTATGTCCTCGCGGCGAGGGGCTGACCGCTTGCCGCGCAGGTCATCCCAGTAGGCATATATGTCCAGTCCGGCCATGCTCTTCATAGCATTTCTCCATGTTCGCTTCTGGGACATCATGTCCATCCGAACGTCTGCATCTGGAGGAGTAGCGATTTTCGTGCCACACGGATCCGTTAATGTTAACAGAAGGTTGATATTGATGAGCCGCGATAGCCGTGGCATCGGCTCGGGCATGTCGGGGAAAGCTCCGTCAGCACAATTTCACGCGGCGCCGCCGGTCAGATTCGGCGCACGCAAGCCGGACCGCTTCGTGCCCGGCGCCCTTTTCCGCTTGCGGCACGGGCGTCGCGCAAGTGAAAAGCGGGACGGCTTTTTTTTCGTTCGAGCTTCCTATATTGCTCGGGGAACACAACATTCGACCAAGACAGGGATGGGATCATGTCCTACGAGGACGGCGAACAGCCGCCGGTTTCGGGAACGCCGGAACCGAAAGATGACGCGAACGCTCCCGTCTTTAACCTGCCGTCGCTGTTGGTCGGCATTCTGGCCGCGCTGATCATCGCTTATGTGGTTCCTGCCTATCTGCTGTCGGAGGAAGGCAATGGCTGGTTCGTCTTCACCTTTGGCTTTATCCCGCTGCGTTACGCTGTGCCTTTTTCGCAGCAGGGGCTGGAATGGCTCTGGACGCCTGTCACCTATTCTTTCCTGCATGGCGGCATCGAGCACATTCTCTTCAATGGATTATGGCTGATGGCTTTCGGAGCGCCCGTCCTGCGCCGGATCGGAACAGTGCGTTTCGTGCTGTTATGGGGCATTTCCGCCGCCGTTTCCGCTTTTGGACATGCGGCGCTGAACTGGGGTGACGCGACGGTGCTGATCGGTGCGTCTGGCGTGGTTTCGGCCCTGATGGGGGCGGCCTGCCGCTTTGCGTTCCCCGCCCGCGGTGGATATAGCGCGTCCTTCGGCCATCTCATGCCGCGGCAGAGTATCTTGGGGGCGCTCCAGAACCGGACTGTGCTGATCTTCACGCTGATGTGGCTCTTCGGCAATGTTCTGATTGCCGTCGGCGTACCGCTGTTTGGTGATGTGGGCGGCCAGATCGCCTGGGATGCCCACGTGTTCGGTTTTCTGCTTGGCTTTGTGTTCTTCGGCCTTTTTGATCGACCGGTTCGCTAGGCCGATCACGCTCCTTGTCGGAGGCGGCGCAAATTTGCTGATGCGCGTCCCATCCGGGATTGCATTCGCACGGGCCTCAGCGCACCATACTGCATGATTTGCAACCGCCGGGGGAGACTGCGGCACTGCCAATCGCTGCAAAGAGGAGGAAGGCATGGCAACATTCGTGAAGGATCTACTCGACCGCAAGGGCCGGGACGTCGTGACTGTCGGTCCGGATGTCAGCATCGGCGAGGCGGCGGGCACGCTGCATGCGCACAAGATCGGCTCTGTCGTCGTGACCGACGCGGATGGTGTGGTTCTCGGCATCTTCACCGAACGCGATCTTGTCAAGGCCGTGGCAGGCCAGGGCGCGGCTTCCCTGCAGCAGTCCGTTTCTGTCGCCATGACAAAGAACGTCGTGCGCTGTCAGCACAATTCCACCACCGACCAATTGATGGAAATCATGACGGGCGGACGCTTCAGGCATGTCCCGGTTGAAGAGAATGGCCGCCTTGCCGGCATCATCTCCATCGGTGACGTCGTTAAGGCGCGGATCGGTGAGATCGAAGCCGAAGCCGAACAAATCAAGGCTTATATTGCTGGCTGATCCTGCGTCCCGGCTTGCATTGGCTGAACAAGCGTCAGCCTCGGGCCGGGGACTGTCTTTCGAGAAACTGGATCAGGCGATTCGTGTCGGATACAATATTTTCGACGGCAGGCGGCAGGATGGAAATCGACCAATACATGGTTTCACCACAGTTGGGTGGTCGTCTATCCGTTTCGGGCTTTAGCAGTACCTAGCGCCGGAATGCCTGCTGCATGCGCTCTAGTTCGGGAATGCGCGAACGTGTTTCCTCGTAACCTCTGTCGATGGCTTCGCTGGCGCGGTGGAATTCCGAAAGGCCGATATCGTTGATGCGCGGATGCAGCATCAGGTCGGGTGGGTCACCTGCCAGACGCGAGCGCGAGATGCGGTCCTGAATGATGTTGAAGGCCTGTACCATGACACCCGGCAGGCCGGGACGCGGTGCCGTTTCAACCGGTGGCGTGCCGGCTCCAGGGGGAGAGGCGGCGTGTTTGACCACGGCAGAGCGCCCGAAAAGATCGTAGTTGAGATTGACGGCGACAACCAGCGCCTGCTCATAGGCACGGCAGACGGAAACCGGCACGGGATTGACGAGGGCGCCGTCGATCAGCGTGCGGCCATTGCATTGCACCGGTTCGAAAATGCCCGGCAGCGCATAGGAGGAGCGCAGGGCGGTGACGAGATCCCCCTGGTGGATCCAGACCTCGTGGCCGGTGCGCAGCTCCGTGGCAACGGCAATGAAAGGATGATCGAGGCTTTCGACGCGCAGACCTTCCAGATGTTCCTGCATGCGCTTGGTCAGCCGCATGCCGCCAAAGAGGCCGCCGCCGCCAATGGTCAGATCGAGCAGACCGGCGATGCGGCGCATTGTCAGCGAGCGAGCGAATTCCTCCAGCTCATCGAGCTTCCCGGCGAGATAACACCCGCCCACCAGCGCCCCGATCGAGGTACCCGCGATCATGCCGATCTTGACGCCAGCCTCGTCCAATGCACGTAAGACGCCAATATGAGCCCAACCGCGGGCGGCACCGCCGCCGAGCGCAAGCGCTATCCGATGTTTGTCGACAAGCTGGGTGACGGGTGGTTCGTTGCTGGTGGCTTCAGGATTTCCCGTTGCAAGCGGATTGTGACGATTTCCCCATCCCAACATTGATCGCACTCCCTGCCTGCCTTTCAGGTTCCGCTCCAAATCCCCGGAACTCACTGTATTGGTAGCAAATCGGTGCGACCGATGGAAGGTCGTCGTTTATTCGCTGGAATAGGTGGTTGCCGGGTCGAAATGCCTGACATCGTCGAGGATGCGGGTCTTCGCCTGGCCATCGACGAGTTCAACCGACCGGTAAAAGCAGGAGCGACGACCGGTGTGGCAGGTTGCATCATGGCCGGCGACGGAGACCTTCAGCCAAACGGCGTCCTGATCGCAATCGGTGCGGAATTCCTTCACCGTCTGCAGGTTGCCTGATGTTTCGCCCTTCTTCCAGATCTTGTCGCGGGAGCGGCTGTAATAATGGGCAATGCCTGTTTCAAGCGTTAGCGCCAGGGCCTGCGCATTCATATGCGCGACCATCAGCAATTCGCCGTCGCGCACATCGGTTACGACCGCTGTAACGAGGCCGTGAGCATCGAATTTCGGCGAAAAGAGACCGGCATTTTCGAGCACTTCCTTGTCCGCGGGCGCGGAGGGAAACGAAATGGACATTGCTACCCCGAAGGAAAGGCGGAACCCTTAGCGGTTCCGCACCATGGTCATGAAGCGCACCTGTTCGGCCGGGTCGTTCTTGAACGTGCCGGTGAAGCTGGTGGTGAGCGTCGTGGAGCCTTGCTTGTTGACGCCGCGCATGGACATGCACATGTGTTCGGCGTCGATCATGACAGCGACACCGCGCGGTTTCAGCGTTTCTTCGATCGATCGAGCGATCTGCGCCGTCATGTTTTCCTGCGTCTGCAGGCGGCGGCCGAAGATTTCAACGACGCGGGCGATCTTCGACAGACCAAGCACGCGGCCAGCCGGAAGATAGGCGACGTGCGCCTTGCCGACGATCGGCACCATATGGTGTTCGCAATGGGAGAAGAAGGGGATGTCGCGCACCAGCACCACATCATCATAACCGCCGACTTCCTCGAAGGTCGTGCCGAGTACGTCCTGAACATTCAGCTCATAACCGGAAAACAGCTCGCGATAGGCTTTGGCGACGCGCTTGGGCGTGTCCAGAAGACCTTCGCGGGCAGGATTTTCTCCCGCCCAGCGCAAGAGAACGCGCACTGCTTCTTCCGCTTCAGCCTGGCTCGGGCGAGCTTCTGCCACGTCGGGTTTTGCGCCAGCGCCGGGGAAATTCTTCACGATCGCATCCATTTTGTCTCTCCCGATGCGGGTAAAGGCCGCACCTGAATTCGTTTTTCATCGCGAACTCATGTTCGCAGTTGCTGCTATCTGGTTGTTTTATAGCATTTTGGCAAGGCCGATGCTGTTTTTTCGGTATCGGAGCCGTTAATTTGATCACGGCTTGATGTCCAGAAAGCTCGTTAGCATATAATGAGAATGAAGGGCAGAAAAGCTTCACTGCGACAAACGCTGTGTTAGAAAAATCTGACCTGTCCTGTTTTGGGCATTTTCGATAGCGCCGGACACCTGACGATGGACGACATCTACAATAATCGCATTCTGGACTTCGCCGGGAACATTCCGCTGATCGGCATTCTCAAAGATGCCGATGCCAGCGCCGAGAAACACTCGCGTCTCTGCGGCTCTAAGCTTAAGGTCTATCTCAAGGTCGAAGCCGGCAGGGTGACGGATTTTTCGCACGAGGTGCGCGCCTGTGCGCTGGGTCAGGCCTCCGCCTCCATCATGGCACATCATGTGATCGGCGCTACCAGCACGGAAATCCGCAAGGCGCGGGAAGATATGCTGGCGATGCTGAAACAGGGCGGCGAGGGCCCTACGGGCCGCTTCGAGGATATGCGGGTGCTTTCTCCCGTCCGCGATTTCAAGGCCCGCCACGCCTCCACCATGCTGACCTTTGAGGCCGTTGTCGATGCGCTGGACCAGATCGACGGGCGGCCCGCGCTCAACGTCGCGGGTTAGGGGATGTGCGGCGAACCGGACTGCCGGCACCCGCAGACGGCGGTAAAAGGCGGCCGAACCCGCAACTGGACGGGCCGTTTTGCCAAAACTCCGGGGCGGCTTTTCGGCGTCGGTTTCATACGGCTTTATCAATTGACCCTGTCCGGCTTCATCGGCAACTCCTGCCGCCACATCCCGACCTGTTCCGAATATGGTTATGAGGCAATCGCCCGTCACGGGCTCTGGGCCGGCGGCTGGATGACACTGTTTCGCGTGGCGCGTTGCAGACCCGGCGGCACAAGCGGTCTCGACCCGGTGCCGGAAGCGCTCGATGACAGCCGGCGGTGGTGGATGCCGTGGCGTTACTGGAGCCTGAAGCGATGAACGAATATGTCGCTTTGCTACACAGCATCGTGCTTGGGCAGGGCAAAAGGCTGATCATGGCGGATTTGAAAGCCTTGGCGGCAGAACTGGGCTTCATTGATTGCAGGACGCTTGTCGCAACCGGAAATCTGGTTTTCCGTGCGCAGGCAACAGTTGTTCGCGGGATCGAGGACAGGCTGGAGCAAGCCTTCAAAAGCCGGTTCGGAAAACATGTCGATATTATTGTTCGTTCAGGTGACGACTGGCTGACCTTGGCGGCGAATAATCCGTTTCCGCAAGGCAATCCGCCGGACGTCTGCGTCCGGGTCATGCGGGAGCCGCTGGATGACACGGCGCTCGACCTGCTCCAAAAATATCGCCGGCAGGAAGAGATCGCTGTTGTCGCCGGCGATTTATGGATCGATTTTCGCGGTAAGCCAAGCGAAAGCCGGCTGCTGCCGGTCTTGACCACAAAGCGGCTTGGTGTCGGCACGACCCGCAACGCCAATACGGTCAACAGCCTTTCGGAAATGCTTCGCTAAGCGGCCTTCGCCTTTGACTGCAATCGCAAAAGCCTTTATCAGCCTGCGTGCCCGTGCGAAATCGGGCGATTTTTATTCCAACACCACCCGCATTCGTTGGCGGGACTGGACAGGAGCACGAGACGATGTCTGAAGCCATTTCCCTTACATTTCCCGATGGATCGGTCCGCAGCTACGCCCCCGGCACGACCGGCCGCGAGGTTGCCGAATCCATTTCCAAATCGCTTGCCAAGAAGGCCGTCGCCATTGCGCTCGATGGCACGCTACGCGATTTGTCCGAGACCATCACCGATGGCAGAATCGAGATCGTCACGCGCGACGACAAGCGAGCGCTGGAGCTCATCCGCCACGATGCCGCCCACGTCATGGCCGAGGCCGTGCAGGAGCTTTGGCCCGGCACGCAGGTGACGATCGGCCCGGTCATCGAGAACGGTTTTTATTACGACTTTGCCAAGAACGAGCCTTTCACGCCGGAAGATCTGCCGAAGATCGAAAAGCGCATGAAGGAGATCATTGCCCGCAACAAGCCGTTTACGCGCGAAATCTGGTCGCGCGAAAAGGCCAAGGAAGTGTTCGCCGCCAAGGGCGAGAACTACAAGGTCGAGCTGGTCGATGCCATCCCGGAAGGTCAGGACCTGAAGATTTATTACCAGGGAGACTGGTTCGATCTCTGCCGTGGTCCGCATATGGCTTCGACGGGTCAGATCGGTACGGCCTTCAAGCTGATGAAGGTGGCCGGCGCCTATTGGCGCGGTGATAGCAACAATGCGATGCTGTCGCGCATCTACGGCACGGCCTGGGCGACGCAGGAAGAGCTGGACCAATATCTGCATGTTCTGGCCGAAGCCGAAAAGCGCGACCACCGCCGCCTTGGCCGCGAAATGGACCTGTTCCATTTCCAGGAAGAAGGTCCGGGCGTTGTGTTCTGGCATGGCAAGGGCTGGCGCATGTTCCAGACGCTGACGGCCTATATGCGCCGCCGGCTCGCCAACACCTATCAGGAAGTCAACGCGCCGCAGGTGCTCGACAAGTCGCTGTGGGAAACTTCCGGTCACTGGGGTTGGTATCAGGAAAACATGTTCGCGGTAAAATCCGCCCATGCCTTTACCCATCCCGATGACGAGGAAGCCGATCAGCGCGTCTTCGCGCTCAAGCCGATGAACTGCCCCGGGCACGTGCAAATCTTCAAGCATGGCTTGAAGTCCTACCGGGAAATGCCTGTCCGTCTTGCGGAATTTGGCACTGTGCACCGCTATGAGGCTTCCGGTGCTCTGCACGGCCTGATGCGCGTTCGCGGCTTTACGCAGGATGATGCGCATGTCTTCTGCACGGAAGAGCAGATGGCGGCGGAATGCCTGCGCATCAACGATCTGATCCTGTCGGTTTACGAGGATTTCGGCTTCAGCGAAGTCGTCGTCAAGCTCTCCACGCGCCCAGAAAAGCGTGTCGGTTCCGACGACCTCTGGGATCGCGCCGAAAGCGTGATGATGGACGTTCTGAAAACCATCGAGGAACAGTCCGAAGGCCGCATCAAGACCGGCATCCTGCCGGGCGAGGGCGCATTCTACGGGCCGAAGTTCGAATATACGCTGAAGGACGCCATTGGCCGTGAATGGCAATGCGGCACGACGCAGGTGGACTTCAACCTGCCGGAACGCTTTGGGGCCTTCTATATCGACCAGAACTCGGAAAAGACGCAGCCTGTCATGATCCATCGCGCCATCTGCGGTTCGATGGAGCGTTTCCTCGGCATTCTCATCGAGAACTTTGCCGGTCACATGCCGCTGTGGTTCGCCCCGCTGCAGGTCGTGGTCGCCACGATCACCTCGGATGCCGATGATTACGGCCGCGAAGTCGCCGAAGCGCTGCGCGAAGCAGGCATGGCGGTCGAGACCGACTTCCGCAATGAGAAGATCAACTACAAGGTCCGCGAACACTCGGTGACCAAGGTTCCTGTCATCATCGTCTGCGGTCGTAAGGAAGCGGAAGAGCGCACCGTCAACATCCGCCGTCTCGGTTCGCAGAACCAGACATCGATGTCGCTGGAAGAGGCGATCACCAGCCTCGTGGATGAAGCAACACCGCCGGATGTGAAGCGCAAGCTTGCGGCGAAAAAGCAGGTTGCGTGATAGTGACGACGGCCCCTTCGGGGGCCGTTTTCGTTTGTGGGGGACGTCAAGTGATGGTGATATCGGCGGCATGAGCTGAAAATCTACACTTCGTCACCCCGGACTTGATCCCGGGGGCAGCGCGATCAAGTCCTTGATCGCGGGAGACTTTCTTCACGGCGCAGACGCGCCGTGGCTGGATGCCGGATCTAGCCGGCGTGACGGATGAGAGGTTTCGGATCTATTGCTGGCGTCGCGGTCGGCTCAACCGGGTTACTCAAAATCCCCGGACATCTCTTCCGGCGCCTGATCCTTCATCAGCACTTCCACGTCCGAATCCCGGCCGGAGGTCACCTTGAAATTGCGCTGGTACACCTTGTCCTTATTGCGGGCAATGGCGGTATATTCACCTTCGGCCAGAACCATGGTCGAAAAGGCGCTCACGCTTTCGTTGACGACGTCGCCGCCGCCGTTCAGTACCGACCAGGCGGTATCGGCAATGGCTTCGCCGCCCGGTTCCGAGACCAGCTTGAGAGTAATCTGGGCTGCTTGGTGCTGCAGCGTCGCTTCGGTCAGCTTGCCTGCTTCCACCTGAATATCGGCGCGCACCACCGCGTTGACATTGCCGTATTCCGAAACCACGTGATAGGTGCCGGCATTGAGCCGCACGATCGTATTGGGCTTGATATCGGCCATGACGAGGCCACGTTCGCCGTCCGGCCGCGCATCCGAGGAATAGACAGAGAATTTCAGTTGGTTGCCGGAGATCTGCTTGTCGGACCCTGCCACGGCGTTCAGCACGAATCCGCCGGCGTCGAGAACCAGAACCTGTTTCTGCACGTTGCCGGAAGCCGGCACGTTGAGCTTCTTGGTGACGCCGGCGCGGCCGAAGGCGACGTTGACGAAATATTCGCCCGGGACGAGGTGGAATTCGGCGGAACCGCCCTCGGAACTTGCCAGCATCGGCAACTTGCCGTCAGCGCCGGGAATAGGGCTGAAGACACGCCAGGAAAGACCTTCCCGTACCGCTTCGCCTTCGCTGGTCAGCTTGGCTTCCATGGCGATATCGCGGGCCGTGCTTGCGGGCGCATTGGGGGCGGAAGGGGCTGTGAAGGCGTTGAGCTTCGGCATTTTTGGCGTGCCGCCGAGCTGTTTAAAGTCCTTGAAGGCGTCCTGCGCCAAAGAAGCCTGTGCTAAAGCGCTGATCGCGGCGCATGCGATGGCCAGACGTGCCGCGATTTTGAATGCCGACATTTTCGATACCGATTGACTTCTTGATTTTCCCGCCTCACTTCAAAACCAATGCCGTGGCTATTTCAAGGCCCATGTTTTCGCAATGACAGCAGAATGGAAAGTTTTTGATCATGACCAGCGATATCAAGCTCCTCGATTACCTCAAGGTTCGCCGCTCCACGCCGGCCCTGCAACTTGCCGAACCGGGACCTTCGACAACGCAGATCGAGGACATGCTGCGCCTTGCCGTGCGCGTTCCCGACCATGGCAAGCTCGCTCCCTGGCGTTTCGTTGTGTATCGCGGCGAGGAGCGTGTGCGCCTCGGAGAGACGGCACTCAGGATCGCGCTCGAGAAGAATCCCGAACTCGACCTTCAGCAGCAGGAAGTGGAGCGGACGCGCTTCACCCGCGCACCTGTTGTGATCGCCGTTATCAGCACCGCAAAGCCGCATTTCAAAATCCCCGAATGGGAACAGGTCATGTCTGCGGGCGCCGTTTGCCTCAACCTCATCTTCGCTGCCAATGCCACCGGTTTTGCCGCCAACTGGCTGACGGAGTGGTTTGCGTTTGACCCGGCCTTCCTGTCGGAAACCGGCGTCAGCGCGAACGAAAAAATTGCGGGTTACATCCATATCGGCTCGACGGTATTTCCGCCGGTGGAGCGTCCCCGGCCGGACCTTGCCGATGTCGTCACCTGGGTCGGGGATGTGTGATGTTCTACACCACGGATACCAACCAGCACGGCCTGCCCCATGATCCCTTCAAGGCGATTGTCGCACCGCGGCCGATCGGCTGGATCGGATCGAAGGGCAGGGATGGCTTCATCAATCTGTCTCCCTATTCCTTCTTCAACGCGGTCTCGGACCGGCCAAAGCTCGTCATGTTTTCCTCCAGCGGCCGCAAAGACAGTCTGCGCAATGTGGAGGAGACTGGTGTCTTCACCGCAAACCTCGTCAGCCGGCATCTCATCGATCATATGAATGCCTCTTCCGCGCCTGTGGCCTATGAGATCGATGAGTTCCAGCTTGCCGGGTTGACGGCCGTCGCCGGCCGGGTCGTGGACGCGCCCTATGTGGGCGAGGCTTTTGCCGCTCTCGAATGCCGCGTGACGCAGATCCAGCAGCTGACGGATATCGAGGGAGAACCATCCGACTCATGGATGGTGATCGGCCAGGTCATGGGGATTCATATCGATGAGACGATCATTCGCGATGGCCGTATCGATATGGGCCTTGCGCGCCCTGTCGCGCGCATGGGCTACATGGACTACAGCGATGGCGGCACAGATGTGTTCCAACTGCAGCGGCCCACGGCGGCGCGGTGACTATGGGCCTGTCGCGGAAAGGTTAAAGTTTATGGTGAACCAAACGTAAACCATTTGCGCCTAGAACTTATACATGGCGGCGGCACGGATGCCGTTACCCGTTGTATGAATGTGTTTCGAGGCTCCGGTGATCGTACAGGCATTTCTTCGCTGGTCTGAAAAGGCTGGATCGACTGAGCGGGCGAAGGCCGCCTATGCGCTCGGTCGCACCTATCTGCAGTCCGATCTGGCGCCGGAAAACCGCGATGCCGCCTATATGACCATGACCTACCTGCTGGACGACCCGTCGCCCCGGGTAAGGCTCGCCCTTGCCGAAGCGCTCGCCGACGCGCCCGATGCGCCACGCGCCATTCTCGTCTCACTGGCGGAAGATCAGCCGGAAATCGCCTGCACGGTGATTACGCGCTCCCCCGCTCTCAGCGAAGCCGATCTGGTTGATATCGCTGCCCGCGGCGAAAGTCTTACGCGCTCGCTCATCGCAGCGCGTCCCGGCTTGGCGCGCGGTGTCTGCGCGGCTCTCGCCGAAGTGGGGGATTTGCCCGAAACCATCATCATGCTTGAAAACGATCAGGCCTTCATCACGCCATTTTCACTACGGCGCATTGCCGAGCGCCATGGCGGCGACGCGGATATTCGTGACCTTCTTTTGCGCCGGGAAGAACTGCCAGCGGATGCGCGCCATCTGCTGGTGCGCCGCATCAGCGATGCGCTTGCCGGCTCGTCGCTCGTTCACGCGATGATCGCACGTCAGCGCGCCGAAGGCCTCTTCCGGGAAGCGGAAGATTCCGCCACCATTCTGATCGCCTCGAACGTTTCTTCGTCCGAGTTGCCGTCGCTGGTGGAACATCTGCGCCAGCGCCTGGAATTGACGCCGGCGCTGCTGATCCACGCGGTCTGTTCAGGTCGTCTTGAGTTTTTTACGGCGGCGATGGTCAATTTGTCCGGTCTCGATGACCGCAAGGTGCGCGCCATTCTGGCGACGGGGCGGCCGCATGCGCTGAAGGCGCTATTTCAGTCGGTCGGCCTGTTCGGCGATGTCGTCGGTGTCTTCATCGAGGCGACGATGATGTGGCGGCGTGCGGCCCGCTCCCAGATTCCGGAGGCGCCGGCCTCCGTCTCGGCGGAATTGCTCGCCCATTTCCGCGATGTCGACGGCTCCGAAGCACTATTCGAATTGCTGCATGCCGTGCGGAAGCTTACCCTGACCGAGGAGAGGCAAAAGGCGCGGCATTATGCCGAAGCGCTGACCGTCGATGCGGCGTAAACAGCCGGACCCGTTACTTTATGGCGACGGCAGGCACGCTTTGCCTTCGCGCCCCAATCACTTGTCGAACCGCTTGGCGATCCACGAATAGCTGTTTTCAACCATCCTGACGGGCGTGCCCAAGAGGTGCTTGATGCCTTCGGTGGAAGGCAGGATGCTGCTGACGCGGCTGATTGCCTGCCTGGTCAAGCTTTCTTCTTCCTTCGGTGTCACTTCCACCGCTGCCTGGGGCGCGGCTACAGGCGGCTGCGCGCCTGCCGTCTGCGGGGTCTGCTCAGGAGGGGTCTGGCAAACGGCGACCACGACGGGATAGGACGCATTTGCGAAGCGCTCCAGCTCCTTTTCCGACACGGCGTCGCAGAGCTCGATGCTTGTCCAGCGCTGCTGCGAGGTGGCAAGGTAATGGCAGTCGGTGGCGCTGTCGTCGCAGCCGAGGAATGTCATGAGAACTAGGGCTGTTTTCATGGTGCGTGGTTGCCTCTGTCGGGAATATTGCTCTAAAACCTCATCTATCTCGATTGCAGTGACATTACGACGAAAGACGCATTTTCTGAAAGAAAGCAGGCATACCAGTGGCCACCGAAATCAAGCTTGAAACCCCGAGGCAGGATGCGGTTCTGCGCCTCATCGATCTTTCCAATACCTATATGGCATCGCTTTATCCCGCCGAGAGCAATCATCTGGTCGATATTGGCGCGCTGGAAAAAGAAAATGTCTCGTTTTTCGTGGCGCGGCACGATGGCCGAGTGGTCGGCTGCGGTGCGCTGGTGGAGGCTGGCGATGGCACGGCCGAGGTCAAGCGCATGTTCGTCGATCCCGATGCCCGCGGCCTGCGCATTGGCAAGCTGATCATGGATACGCTTATCGACCGCGGTGTCGAACGCGGCCTTTCCGCTATTCGGCTTGAAACCGGCATCAGCCAGCCGGAAGCAATCGGTCTTTACCGGAAGGCAGGGTTTGTCGAGATCGAGGCCTTCGCGCCCTATAAGCCGGATCCGCTCAGCCTGTTTATGGAGAAGGTGCTTTAGGGCCTGCGGCCTGGATCCGTGCCGATCTGTCATCCAGCCGGTCCAAGCCTTGGGATGAAACGAGTCTCGCGCGCCCCGTGCGCGTCCGCTGGATACCGGCTCGAGGCCGGTATGACGTAGCGGTCGCGTTACACTATCGAGCGAGACAACACACGTCGGTGTCGCCGGTCAGAAAGCGGCTTTTCGGAACGCCGTCTTTTCATCGTTGCCATCGTCGCGCGACACGACCTCTGCGACCGTATCATCCTGCGTGGGGGGCGGAGGCGGTAGTTCGGTGACGGCGGCGGAGAGTTCGACCTCACGCACCCATTCTCGCCAGATGGCCACAAGCAGCGCCATCAGCACCGGGCCGATGAAAAGGCCGAGGAAACCCATGGTCTTGACGCCGCCGACCAGCCCGAAAAAGGTGGGCAGGAAGGGCAGCTTGATGGGGCCGCCGACGAGCTTGGGGCGGATGGTCTTGTCGACGATGAAAAGCTCTACCGAGCCCCAGATGAACAGGGCCAGCCCGTGGGCGGGCGAGCCGCTGGCGACAAGATAGACCGACACCAGCGTGAAGGAGAGCGGAGCACCGCCTGGAATGAGCGCCATGACGCCGGTGAGAACGCCGAGCGTGACGGGCGAGGGGACGCCGGCGATCCAGTAGGCGATGCCGAGGATGATGCCTTCGCCGATGGCGATCAGTGTCATCCCGGTGACCGTGGAACTGATGGTGGCGGGCACCACGCGTGAAATCCGTTCCCACCGCGTCGGCAGAATGCGCTCGCCCACAAGATCGACCTGACGGGTGAAACCGGCGCCGTTGCGGTAGACGAAGAACAGCGCGATCAGCATGAAGAGCAGCGTCAGCACCAGATGAAACGCGCCGTTGCCGGCGGCGAGGATCGCCCGGTAGATGTTGCCGATATTGGCGCCGCTGACGAGCTGGATGACCTCGCCTATGGCGCCGGGGGTGCCGATGTATTTCACCCACTGTTCGCCGAGCCAGGGGCCGATGGCGGGAAGGGCGGCGATCCAGTCTGGCACGGGGGCGCCGGTCTTGTTGACATGCACGGCCCACCCGAACCACTCGCGGATTTCACTCGCCGTATAGGAAGCGGCAATGAAGATCGGCACCACGAGGAAGGCGATGATGAGGATAATGGCGATGGTGGCGCCGAGGGTGGTGTTGCCGCCAACCTGCCGCAGCAGGCGGGTGTACACCGGCCAGCTGGCGAAACCGATGACGAGGGCCGCGAGAACAGGAACCAGGAAGCCGTGGAAGAAATAGATGCCGGCCAGCGCAACGAGAACCAGAAGCCAGCGCGCCGCCGAGATAGGCGGGATCAGGGCGATCCGCGTCGGGCTGGCGGGGCCAAGCCATCTCGGTTCGCCACTCTGCTTACGGCTGTCACTGTTACTCACGGCAGGCTTTTCTCCCAGTCTCCCCTAGGGGTGCATTCATTTTGTCATACGGCTACATATAAGTGCAATATGACGCGTTCACATTACCGTTGTGTGTTTATTGTGTAGGCTATTGAAGGATTTTGGTAAAAATTGCGCATCAGCCTTGGCTCGCGCATTGAAATATGACAATTGAACTCCGAATTTTTCGCGGTGTCAGATCGCCGCGCCCGATCTCCAGGTCATGCCATGCTTCGCCGTTTCTTTGCCTATTACCGCCCCTATCGCGGCCTGTTCATTCTCGATTTTTCCTGCGCGGTCCTTTCGGGCGTGCTCGAACTCGGCTTTCCGATGTCGGTCAAGGCCTTCGTCGATGTGCTTCTGCCGGGCGGTGAATGGGCGATCATTCTTGCCGCCTCCGTCGGGCTTCTGCTTATCTATGTGCTGAATACCGGGTTGATGGCGACAGTCACCTATTGGGGACACATGCTCGGCATCAATATCGAGACCGATATGCGGCGGCTCGCTTTCGATCACCTGCAAAAGCTCTCTTTCCGCTATTTCGATAACCAGAAGACCGGTCATCTCGTGGGTCGGCTGACCAAGGATCTGGAAGAGATCGGCGAGGTGGCGCATCACGGCCCCGAGGATCTGTTCATCGCCATCATGACCTTTATCGGCGCGTTCCTGCTAATGCTCTCGGTAAACGTCCCGCTCGCTCTCATCACGGCCGCCGTGGTGCCGGTCACTGCCTGGGTTACCAGCCGTTATGGCGGCCGCATGACGCAGAATTTTCGCGCGCTCTATGGCCGTGTGGGCGATTTCAACGCGCGGATCGAGGAAAATGTCGGGGGCATGCGGGTGGTGCAGGCCTTCGCCAATGAGGATCACGAGAGGGCGCTGTTCGAAAAGGACAACCAGAAATACCGCCGCACGAAGCTCGACGCCTACAAGATCATGGCGGCCAGCACCTCGCTGAGCTATATGAGCATGCGTCTGACACAGATGATCGTGATGATCTGCGGCGCATGGTTCGTGCTGAATGGCGACCTTACGGAGGGTGGCTTTGTCGGCTTCCTGCTTCTGGTCGGCGTATTTTTCCGGCCGGTGGAAAAGATCAATTCTGTCATCGAGACCTACCCGAAGGGCATCGCCGGTTTTCGCCGCTTCACCGAGCTTTTGGATACCGCCCCTGATATCGTCGATGCGCCCGATGCGGTGGACGCGCCCTTGCTGCGCGGCGATATCGACTACCGCCATGTCGGCTTCGGTTATGCCGAGGGCAAGCAGGTTCTCAGCAATATCGACCTGAAGATCAGCGCCGGCGAGACCGTGGCTTTCGTCGGCCCGTCGGGTGCCGGCAAGACGACGCTCTGCTCGCTGCTGCCGCGTTTTTATGACGTGACCAGTGGCGCGATCACCATTGACGGCATCGATATCAGAAAGATGAAGCTCGCCTCGCTGCGCAATCAGATCGGCATCGTGCAGCAGGATGTGTTCCTGTTCGGCGGCACGATCCGCGAGAACATCGAATATGGCCGGCTTGGCGCTTCAGACGACGAGATTATGGATGCCGCGAGGCGCGCGCGGCTGGACGGCGTCATTGAGGCCATGCCGCTCGGGCTCGATACCGTTATCGGTGAGCGCGGTGTCAAATTGTCCGGTGGGCAGAAGCAGCGCCTCGCCATTGCGCGCATGTTCCTGAAGAATCCGCCCATCCTCATTTTGGACGAGGCGACCTCGGCGCTCGACACCGAAACCGAACGGGCCATCCAGCAATCGCTGACGGAGCTTGCCAGGGGACGCACGACGCTCGTCATCGCTCACCGGCTGGCGACGATCCGTGACGCGTCGCGCATCGTGGTGGTGGACCAGACGGGCATTGCCGAGACAGGTGCGCATGCCGAGCTGCTGGCCGCCAAGGGCCACTATAGCCGCCTGCACGAGGCACAGTTCAGCGGGCATCTCGCGGGCCTCAGCTGACCGGCCCGGACTTCTCTAACCTTTCGCTGCCTGTTCTTCGACAATGCCGGGGTTTGGCTCCGGCTTGCCGGGATGGCTGCTGACGAGGTATCCCATGGCGACGGCGGCCGCGACGACGAAGAGCAGCAGGACGCCGCTGATCGTCATCAGCCACTCGCGGGGCTTCTTGTGCCCCATGATGTAGTTCGGCCACCGGCTTGGATGGTTCACCACGTCGTTATTCCGGTGCTGTCGCATGAACTTCCCCAGATTTAAGTGTTTCGGTGAAAGATCAACGCCAGCGCTCCCGCGACTGTTCCGTTTGGGCGGCGAACAGGTGATGACAAGGACGTGAGTCCGGTCATTCTGTCTTGGTAAGGCCGATCAGGCGGATTGAATGGCGATCCGGTTTCCCTCGCTATCGGAAATCTCCGCGACGAAGATCGCGTCATTCACCAAGGTTTTGGGAAAAAGAAGCTCGCTACCATTGGCAAGGGCTCTGGCAATAACATCGTCCACATCAGCGACACTGAAATAGACGATCGCTCCATCTCGCGTCGGCACATAGGCCGGGCCTTCGGCGAGCGCGGCACTGGCGCCGCTGCTGTTTTCGTCAAAAGGGAAATAGGCCATTCTGCTATCGTGGATCGCGGCGATTTCGGCAAAAGGTACATCAAAAACAGCGCGATAGAAGCGGATCGCCCGATCAAGATCGGTCACGGGGATTTCGACATGGGCGACAATATTCATGCGCTTCTCCTCAAATAGACTGACGCACTTTTCAATTTCTGATGGCGCCGATCTTTCTAGCGATGGCTGACATGGGGAGGCAATGGCGGGCGGTGTCGCGTCACCACATTGTCAATTTTCAAGCACTCGCGTGACCGGTCGCAGCGCCGCAAGAGGGCGCAAATCGCCACAAGCGGCAACAAAAGTCAGCTTGCGTCCTGCGCCTCTTTATGCGAATGATTTGCAATTGCACTAATCAGATTTCCATTCAGAAAGCGCATAATATGGACAAGCCAGTCTTTGGATGGCGACGAAACGGCGACGATCTGTCGTTGTCCGATGTTCACTCCTCGATCCGGATCAAGCCGAATGCCGGCACGTTTCGCCGGGCCATGGCTTTTTTCGGCCCCGGCTATCTCGTTGCGGTCGGTTATATGGATCCCGGAAACTGGGCGACGTCGCTCGCCGGCGGCTCCAGGTTCGGCTATACGCTGCTGACGGTTGCGCTGGTCTCGAACATCATGGCGATCGTGCTGCAATCGCTCTGCGCCCGTCTTGCGATTGCCTCCGGCCGCGATCTCGCCCAGGCCTGCCGTGACGCCTATCCGAAACCGGTGGCGATGCTGCTGTGGCTGCTGGCCGAAATCGCCATTATCGCCACCGATATCGCCGAGGTCATCGGCACGGCCATCGGCCTCAACCTCATCTTCGGCATTCCGCTCGAACTCGGCGTTCTCATGACCGCGCTCGATGTGTTCCTGATCCTTTATCTGCAGAGGCTCGGTTTCCGCTGGGTGGAGGCGCTGGTCATCACGCTGCTTGGCGTCATCGCCGTGTGTTTCGCCATTCAGGTGGCGCTCGCCGATCCTGACTGGGGTCAGGTAATCCTTGGTTTTGCGCCGACGACCGAAATCGTCACCAATCCTGACATGCTCTATCTGGCGCTCGGCATTCTCGGCGCGACCGTCATGCCGCATAATCTCTATCTGCATTCGGGCATCGTGCAGACCCGCGAAATCGGTGAGACGATTGCCGAGAAACGCGAGGCGCTGAAATTCGCGACCCTCGATTCCACCGTCGCGCTGATGTTCGCGCTCCTCATCAACGCCTCGATCCTCATTCTGGCGGCGGCGACCTTTTACAAGGCGGGACAGACCAATGTCGCCGAACTCGGCGAGGCGCATAATCTGCTGGCGCCTCTGCTCGGCCTTGCCATTGCGCCGACGTTGTTCGGCGTGGCGCTTTTATGCTGCGGCATCAATTCCACCGTCACGGCAACGCTCGCCGGCCAGATCGTGATGGAGGGTTTCCTCAAGATGCAGCTCGCCCCATGGCTGCGCCGCCTCATCACCCGCGCCATCGCCATCATCCCCGCAGCCGGCGTGACGATATTTTATGGCGAGAGCGGCACGGGCGAACTGCTGATCCTGACGCAGGTGGTCTTAAGCCTGCAACTCTCCTTCGCCGTCTTCCCGCTGGTAATGTTCACCGGTGACAAGGCCAAGATGGGCGAGCTGCGCTCACCGCTCTGGCTCTCGGCCTTCGCGTGGCTGATCGCGGTGGTGATTGCGGCGCTGAATGTGAAGTTGCTAATGGATTTTATCGGGTGAGGCGGGTCAAGCCGCGCCTTTACGAAGCGCGGCGGCCGTGCCCTCCGGGTCAACGGCGATGACCTTGAGATAAGCGCGGGCCGGCTGGTCCGGCTCGCTACGTCCCTGTTCCCAATCACGCAGGGTGCCAAGCGGAATATGATAACGCGCGGAAAACTCCTCCTGCGTCAGCTTCAGAGCCCGGCGAATGATCTTGATGCGCGGCATTCTGGGAGCCGCGGCAAGTTGTTCGGCAGAAAGCGGCGGATTGTCAGGGTCGGCCAGCGCATTGGCCAGCGCTTCCTCGTCGGTCATGGCGTGAAGGCGGGCCCAGTCTGTTTGATCGATTTTACCAGCCATTGTCGTGATATTCCTTGCGCTCCGCGCGTGTCGCCTTTCGTGCAGAGATGATGCGGATCAATTCGCTGCGTTCGGTATAGATCACAGTCAGAATCAATCCGTTGCCCACCCCCACTATACGTCGTCGGACTTCGCCATAATTAGCCGAACGATCCTCGATATCAACGGCAAATGGATCGTCAAAAACCTTGCGGGCGGTTTCAAAGCTGACGCCATGCTTGGCGAGATTGGTTAAAGCCTTTCGGTCGTTCCACTCGAAATATAACATTGTGGACTACGGGTTTCCAGTAGTTAAAAGGATAAAATATCAAAACAACAAGGGCTCTTTCATATCTGAAAGAGCCCTCAAAACTAGTCATTTTTGGTGGTGTCTAAGCTAATTCTCAGCTGCAACCGCTCGTCGCACCGCAAGTATCGCACTTCTCGCACGTACCATTCCGCACCATCGTAAAATTCTGGCATTCCGAGCACATGTTGCCCGTATACCCCTGAGCGATCGAGCGCATGCGGCGTTCGTTTTCGACCTTCTTGGCTTCCGTCTTGGCCGAGGCAGCGTCTGCGGCGGCCTTGTCGGAGAAGAGGGCGGTTGCGGTCTGCTGGGACTCCTGGACGACCTCGTCGATCACCTCTTCGGCGATTTCTTCGGCCAGTTCCTTGGCGCGCTCTTCATAGTCACGCTTGAAGGAGACGATTTCGGAGGTTGCGATGGCGACTGTCGGTTCCAGCTTGCGGGCGGCGGAGCCGGCGAAAGCCGTTACGTTGGCCGAGGCGCGGGCAGGGGCTGCCGTTGCCGAACCCTTGGGCTCGGAAGCGGTGCGTTCGCCGTCATTGCGGGACACGATGGTCGGCTTGTAACCGCGGGTCCAGCCGGTGGAAACGAGGTTGGTCTTGCCTTCCTGGATACCCTTGCCGAGCGCCGTGTTGGAGAAATCCGACGTATCGACATGGGCGAGATCGTGGCGGCCGAGATAGGAGACGGCGAGTTCGCGGAACACGTAGTCGAGGATCGACGTGGCGTTCTTGATCGCGTCGTTGCCCTGCACCATGCCGGCCGGTTCGAACTTGGTGAAGGTGAAGGCCTCCACATATTCTTCCAGCGGCACGCCATATTGCAGGCCAAGCGAAATGGCGATGGCGAAGTTGTTCATCATCGCGCGGAAGGCAGCGCCTTCCTTGTGCATGTCGATGAAGATTTCGCCGATGCGGCCATCACCGAATTCACCGGTGCGCAGATAGACCTTGTGACCGCCGACGGTTGCCTTCTGGGTGTAACCCTGACGGCGGTTCGGCAGCTTTTCACGCTCGCGCGAAACACGCTCAACGACGCGTTCAACGATCTTTTCGGTGATCGTCACGGCCTGCTGGGCGAGCGGCTGCTGGATCAGCTCCTCGACGAAGTCTTCGTCGTCCTCATCTTCCACCAGCGAGGCGTTGAGCGGCTGCGAAAGCTTGGAACCATCGCGGTAAAGGGCGTTTGCCTTCAGCGCCAGCTTCCAGGAGAGCATGTAGGCTGCGCCGCAATCCTCAACCGTCGCATCGTTCGGCATGTTGATCGTCTTGGAGATCGCACCCGAGATGAAAGGCTGAGCCGCCGCCATCATGCGGATATGCGATTCGACCGAGAGATAACGCTTGCCGATCTTGCCGCAGGGGTTGGCGCAATCGAAGACCGCCAGGTGCTCGTTCTTCAGGAACGGTGCGCCTTCCAGCGTCATCGCACCGCAGACGTGCACGTTTGCCGCTTCGATGTCCTTCTTGCCGAAGCCGAGGTGCTCGAGCAGGTTGAAGCTCATGTCGGAGAGCTGCTCGTCGGAAACCTTCAGGGTTTCCTTGAGGAAGTCGGCGCCGAGCGTCCACTGGTTGAAGACGAACTTGATGTCGAAGGCGCTCTTCAGCGCGCCATTGACGGCCTCGATCTTCTCATCGGTGAAGCCCTTGGCCTTCAGCGTCGAGGGGTTGATGCCGGGAGCCTGGTTGAGATTGCCATGGCCGACAGCATAGGCCTCGATCTCGGCGATCTGGCTTTCGGAATAACCGAGCGACCGCAGCGCATCCGGAACGGCGCGGTTGATGATCTTGAAGTAGCCGCCGCCGGCGAGCTTCTTGAACTTCACCAGCGCGAAGTCGGGCTCGATGCCGGTCGTGTCGCAATCCATCACGAGGCCGATCGTGCCTGTCGGCGCGATAACGGTGGTCTGGGCGTTGCGGTAGCCGTGCTTTTCGCCAAGTTCCAGCGCCTTGTCCCAGGCGGCTGTCGCATGGGCGATCAGGTCCTGATCCGGGCAGTCGCCATGGACGAGCGCGACCGGGTTGACCGACAGTCCCTCATAACCGTCCGACTGGCCAAGGGCGGCGCGGCGGTGGTTGCGGATGACGCGCAGCATGTTTTCGCGGTTCGGCGCAAAGCCCGGGAAGGGGCCAAGCTCGCCGGCCATTTCGGCCGAGGTGGCATAGGACACGCCGGTCATGATGGCAGTCAGCGCACCGGCAATGGCGCGGCCTTCGGCGCTGTCATAGGGAATGCCCGAGGACATCAGGAGGCCGCCGATATTGGCGTAACCGAGGCCGAGCGTGCGGTACTCATAGGAGAGTTCGGCGATCTGGCGCGAGGGGAACTGCGCCATCATGACGGACACTTCGAGCACGACGGTCCACAGGCGAACGGCGTGTTCGTAATCGGCGATATCGATGCGCTTCGTCGCCTGATCCTTGAACTGCAGAAGGTTCAGCGAGGCGAGGTTGCAGGCCGTGTCGTCGAGGAACATGTATTCCGAGCACGGGTTGGAAGCGCGGATGGGGCCGGCCGCCGGCGAGGTGTGCCAGTCGTTCATCGTTGTGTTGAAGTGCAGACCCGGATCGGCAGACGCCCAGGCGGCGTGGGAAATCTTTTCCCAGAGGTCGCGGGCCTTCAGCGTCTTCATGACCTTGCCGTCCTTGCGGGCGGTGAGGTTCCAGTCGCCATCGTTCTCGACAGCGCGCAGGAAATCGTCCTTCAGCGAGACGGAGTTGTTGGAGTTTTGGCCCGATACCGTGAGGTAGGCTTCCGAATCCCAGTCCGTGTCATAGGTCTTGAACTGAATGTCCTTGTAACCCTGCTCTGCGAACTGGATGACGCGCTTGACGTAGTTTTCCGGTACCATGTCCTTCTTGGCAGCGCGTATTTCGCGCTTCAGGGCAGGGTTCTTGGCCGGGTCGAAGCAATCGCCGTTGTCAGCTTCGCAGTTGACGCAGGCCTTCATGATCGCCTTCAGGTGCTTGGCGACGATCTTGGAACCGGTGACGAGAGCGGCAACCTTCTGCTCCTCGTTCACCTTCCAGTCGATATAGGCTTCGATATCCGGGTGATCGGCATCGACGACGACCATCTTGGCCGCACGGCGGGTCGTGCCGCCGGATTTGATCGCGCCAGCCGCGCGGTCGCCGATCTTGAGGAAGCTCATCAGGCCTGACGATTTGCCGCCGCCGGAGAGTTTTTCGCCTTCGCCACGCAGATAGGAGAAGTTGGAGCCGGTGCCGGAGCCATATTTGAACAGGCGCGCTTCACGCACCCACAGGTCCATGATGCCGCCTTCATTAACGAGGTCGTCCTCAACGGACTGGATGAAGCAGGCATGCGGCTGCGGATGTTCGTAAGCGGACTTGGACTTGGTCAGCTTGCCGGTGAACGGGTCGACATAGAAGTGGCCCTGGCCGGGACCATCGATGCCATAGGCCCAGTGCAGGCCGGTGTTGAACCATTGCGGGGAGTTGGGGGCAACACGCTGGGTGGCGAGCATATAGGCAAGCTCATCCTTGAAAGCGGACGCATCTTCTTCGGATGAAAAATATTTGCCCTTCCAGCCCCAATAGGCCCAGGTGCCGGCAAGACGATCGAAAACCTGGCGTGCATCGGTTTCGGAGCCGTAGCGCTCGGCTTCCGGAACGTCCTTCAGCGCCTTTTCGTCGGCAACGGAGCGCCAGAGGAAGGAGGGAACATCGTTCTCTTCCACCTTTTTCAGGAACTTCGGCACGCCGGCCTTGCGAAAATATTTCTGCGCCAGAACGTCGGTCGCAACCTGGCTGAACTGCGCGGGAACGTCGATGTCAGCCAGACGGAACACGATGGATCCATCCGGATTCTTGATTTCACTGACGGCCTTGCGGAAGTCGATCTCCGCGTAAGGCGATTGGCCGGGCTTCGTGAAGCGGCGTTCAATGCGCATGGTTTCTGTCCTCGTCCATTGGGGCGCCCGGTGCAGGGCGCAAAAATCCGATCCAGCCGTGCGATGCCTTCGCGCAGCCGGTTGTTGCCGATCTGATAGGGATGTTCATCCTTGGATGTCACCCCTGTATCTCGTGTTTAAGATGGCTGCAAGCCTACTATATATAGTATTAACACATTCTTGCTGCCAGTCCCCGCGTGATGTTTTTGGCGGTTCCACACGGCGCAGAAAAGCCATCGGCGAACCGCCCCCTCATGGCCGGGACGCCGTCTGGACACGCGCGCTCAAGATGGAGAAGAACCGGCCTCGTTACTTTCCGGTCCGTTGCCGCCGCAACATAAGTGTCACTTTCCTCTCGTGGCACAGATTCGTCAAGCCATAGATTGAAACCCATTTTTAACCACAAGATATTGTGTGGAGTGCCTGTGGAAAACGGGGATAGGAAAAGCGAATAGAAAAATCAGTGACTTGGCGGGAAAATTTGAAGCTTGCGCGAGGCTGGTTTCCGCAACGGAAAGGCAAAACCCTGCATTTCCGGGGTGAGGCATAATGGCGACACTGCGGTTTTTCCGTGTTTTTCGCATTTGTCAGAAAAGACGTTTCTCCACAAAAAACCGCCCTCGGTGGGGCGGCGAAAGAGTGGATATTGCTGGGGGCGAAGTTTGCGCGGTTGTTGCATCCGCACTCCGTCACCCCGGACCAGATCCGGGGTCCAGCGCGATCAAGTCCTTGATCGCGAACGACTTTCTCACGGCGCAGACGCGCCGTGGCTGAATTCCGGCTCAAGGCCGGAATGACGGAAGAGAAATGGGTTCCCCTGTGGGCACTCAGCCGCGCGACCCCTTGGCGATCGGCTCCTGATAGGTGAAGCCCATGTCCCAGGGGAAATAGATCCAGGTGTCCTGGCTCACTTCGGTGACGAAAGTATCGATGGTCGGCACACCCTTCGGCTTGGCGTAAACGCAGGCAAAATGCGCTTTCGGCAACATTTCGCGCACTTCGAGAGCCGTTTTGCCGGTATCGGTGAGGTCGTCGACAACAAGCACGCCTTCGCCGGCGTCGGCCGTCAACTCGGGGGCTACGCCCTTCAGGAGAACCGTATCGCCCTGGTTGACGTAGTCATGGCGCGTGGCGATGCAGACGGTGTCGATCAGGCGGATGTTGAGTTCACGGGAAATGATCGCCGCCGGAACGAGGCCGCCGCGGGTGATACAGACGATCGCGCGAAACTCTTTGTCGAGGCCGGCAAGACGCCAGGCGAGCGCACGGGCGTCGCGGTGAAACTGGTCCCAGGAAACGGGAAAGGCTTTATCGGGAAGGGACATGTCGTCTACCATCTGGTCAAAATTGTCGATGGCTTTGGCTAATAGCGGCAAGACAGGCAAAAAGGCAAGCGTTCCGCAAAAAGGTGAGTGCGGGAGATTACGGCTTGGTTCTTCTCCCCACGGGGGAGAAGGTGGCCCGAAGGGCCGGATGAGGGGGCAACGGTAGAGAAATGCGGAGGGCTTGCCCCCTCATCCCGCTGCCGCGGACTTCTCCCCGGCGGGGAGAAGAAACAAGCGGCAATCGCCCGCTTCATGTCGGATGTTGAGGGGTTATCCGCACCCGATCCATTTTCAACGCGACAGCAATGTCATCGCCGTCATGGAATCGAGCAGCGTGCGGGTGACGCCGCCAAACAGCAGTTCCCACCAGCGGGAATGGCCATAGGCGCCCATGACAAGAAGGTCGATGCTGTTGTCGGAGAGGCGGTTCTCGATGGCAGCCTGCGCCGAAATTCCGGCGATCTTTTCCTGCGAGGTGACGGTGACATTGACGCCGTGGCGGGCAAGCGTGGCGGCGAGTTCGGTGCCGGCGAGACCGGCAGACTGCGTTTCGCTTTCGGCCTGGTCGACGGAGAAGATTTCGACGCTATCGGCGGCTTTGAGGAAGGGCAGGGCATCGAAGGTGGCGCGGGTTGCCTCGCGCGAGCCGTTCCAGGCGATCAGGACCCGTTTGATCGGTTTGGCAACCGTCAGCACATGCGGAACGAGGAGAACGGGACGACCGCTTTCGTAGAGGAAACTGTCGATATCCGTGCGGCTGTCTGATAGTGCTGAGGAATTGCTCTGGCGGGCGACGATGAGGTCGGCGCAGCGGGCGCTGTCAATCGCGGCAGACGAGGCGTAGCCAACGGATGTGACGAAGCTGCGCCATTCATGCGAGATGCCGTTTTCTGACAGCGTGCGCTCAAAAATCGTGCCGACATCGGTGGTTTCCTTATGCGCCACATCCTGCAGCGCCTGCACGGTGGCGGGATCGGGGATTTCCATCGGTGCGACGAGTGGAACGGCGGCCAGCGTTTCCATGTGCAGGCCGATCACATGTGAGGAAAACTGGTCGGCAAGGCCGACCACGAATTCGCCGAGCTTCTGCGTGTTCGAAACATTGTCGACCACTGCCAGGATCGTTTTGTAACCCATTTTTCTCTCCTCGGTGACATTTCGTTGCTGTTGGGGAGAATGGCCGTCTTTGCTGATGGCCACCTTGATTTTGGTCAATGTCGCACACGTTCGCCTCAGGCGGTGGCATCACCCTTGCTGGCGGCCAGTTGCTTCTCCTGGCCGATCGCTTCGATCATGGCCGCCACGGCATCCGCGGCCGCCTTCAGCACGCCGGCATCGCGGGCGCGCACGACGATTTCGGTTGAAAATCGCTGCCCGTCATATTTCGGGTAGGAACCGATGCTGGTTTCGGGATGGGCCTTCTGGATAGCCGTCAGCGGCGTGCCGATATCGCCTTCGCCATAGGGCGAGCGCACCGCCTGCGACATGACCTTGGCGCCGGTGCGCAGGGTCGGCATGACATTGTCGAGCATGGCCTGGAATACCTGCGGCACGCCGGCCATGACATAAACATTGCCGATGATGAAGCCGGGGGCGACGGAAACGGGATTGGCGATATGGGCCGCGCCTCTGGGCATGCGCGCCATGCGCTTGCGCGCCTCGGTGAACTCCATCTCGCGGGCGCGATACATGTCCCCCAGCAGGCGCAATGCCTCGGCATCGTGTTCGCAGGGCAGGCCAAACGCCGCAGAAACCGCATCCGCGGTGATGTCGTCATGGGTCGGGCCGATCCCACCTGATGTGAAGACGTAATCGTATCGGCTGCGCAGCGCATTGAGTGCGTCGACGATCGCATCTTCCTCATCGGCAACAATGCGCACTTCCTTGAGGTCAATGCCGGACATGGTCAACACATCCGCAAGGTGGCCGATGTTCTTGTCCTTGGTGCGGCCGGACAGAAGCTCGTCGCCGATGGCGAGCATGGCGGCGGTGACAACGGAAGAGGTGGAGGAGGGACTGGACATGGGTGCACTCGTGAGCTGTTTTTATGTGACGTTAGACCCGCGCCAGCGCGAATGCAAAGCTGTTTTAAAGAAACGCAGAATATGGAATTATTTGACGATGGCCTGGAGTGTTCAGTGATCGTGAACAGTGCGTATGCCAATCACCGGCTGGTGAGATAGCGGCCCGTCCGCTACTCTTTTGTCATACGGTTTTTACAGGTTAAGGCCGATGATCATCGAGTTTTTAAAGAAGCTTGTCGCCGGTACGCCGGAAACAGTTCCAGCAAAGGAAACGCAGAGAATGACGAAGGTTCTGGTACTCTATTATTCCTCCTACGGCCATATTGAGAAAATGGCCTATGCAGTTGCCGAAGGCGTGAAGTCCACCGGCGCAGAAGCGGTGGTGAAGCGCGTTCCCGAACTGGTTCCGGAAGAAGTCGCCAAGTCCTCGCACTTCAAGATGGATCAACCTGCACCCGTAGCGACGGTGGATGAACTGGCCGAATACGACGCCATCATCGTCGGTGCCGGCACACGTTTCGGCACGGTTGCCTCGCAGATGCGCAACTTCTGGGACCAGACCGGCGGCCTTTGGTTCAACGGGAAGCTCGTCGGCAAGGTCGGCTCGGCCTTTACCTCGACAGCCACCCAGCACGGCGGTCAGGAATCGACCATTCTCGGTTTCATTCCCACATTCCTGCACCATGGCATGGCCGTTGTCGGTCTGCCCTATGCATTCCAGGGCCAGATGGGCGTCGATGAAATCAAGGGCGGTTCGCCTTATGGCGCTTCCACCATCACCGATGGGGACGGGTCCCGCCAGCCTTCAGAGATCGAGCTGGAAGGCGCGCGGTTCCAGGGAGCCCATGTGGCGAAGATTGCCGCCAAGCTTTCTGCCTGAGCCTGAGCCAAACCCTCGCAAAAAAGAAATGCGGCCCAAAAGGCCGCATTTTCTTGCCCCGGCGGTATTTAGAGCCGGGCCGTCCGATAATTTATCAGGAGCTTCAGATCGGCAGATTGACCATCAAAAGGCAACTCGCGACCACGACGCCGATCATCGAAATTTCAAGAAAACTGTTAAGACCGTCACGCATATCAATCCTCCTTGTGATAGGCGAAAAGAGAACGATCAGAGCTTGCGGCAGTTCCATGACGGGAGAACGAAATTCAGGATTTTTTAAGACGTTCCTGACGGTCGCGACGTCGCGCCTTAGCCGGTGACAACAAAGGCGACGACGAGATGGCCGATCAACCCGATCGCCAGGCAGGAAAGAAGAAATATAAACAGTGCTTTTTTCATGTTCGACAATGCTTCCGTCTGTTGCGATTGGTCGAGCAAGCCACCGGCACAATGGCGGCACCTAACTGGCCTACGCCGCGAAAATATCAGGCCTTGAGATCAAGGCCCGCTTCGACTGCTGCCGCGATGAAGGCCTCGCGGGCATCCTCAGGCTTTTTGCGACCGGCATCGACGGCGGCGCAAACGAGAAGCGCCCTGTCGAGCGCCTCGCCATCCTCGATCGGCCAATCCTCGATCAGCGCCCATGAGGCCGCCTGTGTGGTGTCGATGCTCGTGTACTCGCCCGGCGTTTCAAAGGCGATCAGAACGGGTTTCTGCCAGCGCGTATTCATCGCCTATCCATAATGGTTGTCGTGCCCGGCTCTAAACCAAGCGGCTGGCCTGTGCAATCCCGTCGGCGGGCCGATTCAGCCGGCGAGGGTGCGGTCAGTCGTCGCGCCCGAATAGCCAGTCACGGATGATGCGGCGGTCGATAAGCTCCAGCGAGCGATCGGGCGCAATGCGGTAGGTCTCGACGGCCCTCGTGCTGCCATCGATACGGAACTCGTGCTTGAAGGTGCTTCCGATCGGCGATTTCGTCAGCTTTGTGCGCGGCTGTCCCCGATAGGTGATGCTGCCGGGAATGGGCTCCACATAGGGCGCCGGACCGACATAAGCGCCGGGCCCGCCGGTGCTGCATCCGGCGAGTAAGAGTGCAAGGGCTATTGTGGCCGATGATGCGAGCGTTCTCATCCTGTCCTCCCGAATACGTGCCCGTATACGCCGTAAAAACGATATGAAGGCACGGCGGTTCCCCGAGACGCTCGCCCTCAGATGAATTCCGGCGCTACTTGTGCTTCGGACCCTGAATATCGTGGGCGACCCAGCGAAAGAAAAAGTAGATGAAGAGCGCAAAGATGAAAAGCGGGATGAGGTTTGCAAAACCGGACATGTGATTCTCGTTTCTCCCTCCCGGTCCCGGTCTAGCCGCAGCAAAGCCGTGAAGGCAAGGGAAAGGCGAGCGTGGCTGCTCACATATTAGTGTTTTCGCATGTCGGTTGGGAGCCGGCGGGGAAGGGGCGGGAGAGATCCGGCGCACTGCCAGCGATGCCAGATCTCTCCGTCTCCCGCCGGTTTCCTGGAACGGGTGACTGGGTTGAATATGAACAACAACTGCCGATAGATATAGGCTGAGAAATCACCTCGAAAAAATTGTATTTCCGGTCGCGTCCTGTACAGCGCCATCGTTCCGATCGCCATAGACGCGGCTGGATGTAACTCGTTGAAACAGAACGGGATGTCGACCAGAATTTCGCCGTCGAAACCGCAGCAAGGGGAACTTTTTGTTCGCCAAGACATTTAGCCGGGCAGATACATGCCAACAGTGGAGGGTTACACATGCTCGGCACCATCCTTGTCATCCTGCTCATTCTGTTTCTGATCGGCGCATTGCCGAGTTGGGGATACCATAATTACGGTTACGGTCCGTCGGGCGGCCTAGGACTGGTTCTGGTGATCGTCCTGATCCTCGTGCTGCTCGGGCGTATTTAAAGTCTCGCCCTCAGGCAATTCGGCAGCAGCCCGTATCCGGCACATAAAACGCCGGCTACGGGCTCTGTTTTTCGAAATGATGCCTTGAACCAAAAAGCCTCGCAATCTGAGGCGCTTAACGGAAACGACCCTGCTGTGTGACCTCGGGGTCCGAAAAAACACCACATTCCGAATGAACCCTCTTGCGCCCATAATGGATTCGTTCTAAATGCCCGCCATCGCTTGATTGATGAGCGTGTGAGGCCTCGTGGCGGAGTGGTGACGCAGAGGACTGCAAATCCTTGTACCCCGGTTCAATTCCGGGCGAGGCCTCCAAAAAAACTCCCACATTGGTGTTTTGTTGTATCTCCGGTCCGCGGATGTTACGAGCGCATGCGGTCTTCGGTGGCCATGCAGGAAGAGAATGTGGATCAGGGTGAGCGGGACATCGCGGGCGAGGGTGGCAAGAGAAGGCTTTGGCCGTGGCTGCTCGTGGGCGTTGTCACTATCATGGCGATTTATGCCTATGTAACGACGATCGAGATGATTGAGGAGACGGCGCGGCTCTGGAGCGATCTCGTGCAGCTGTTCTGGTGGATCATGCCTGACATTCCCGCTTCCTGACGGCCTGTCCAGTGTCGATTGCGAGAAATTTGCATCATTCGTCTGCGCTTTTTGAGACGGGAGCCGATGAGCGCGCTTGAAAGCGCAGCGTCTGCCAACTATGAGATTGTTCTAACGGCCGGCTGCATCTTCCGGCCTGGGCTCAATTTTGGCCCCTATCCTTGAAATTGAGGCGATAAGGACATGATGGATTTCGAAACCGCACGCGCCAATATGGTCGACAGCCAGCTGCGCACGACCGACGTAACGTCGCACTCGGTGCTCAAGGCGTTTCTGAGCGTGCCGCGCGAGGCGTTCGTGCCGGCCGGCGTGCGCCAGATTGCCTATGTGGACGAAGATCTCCAGATCTGTCCCGCCCGGGATGGCCGTCCGGCCCGTTACATCATGAAGGCGTCGCCGCTGGCGAAACTTCTGCAGCTTGCCGCTGTTTCCAAGGAAGACGTGGTGCTGGAGATCGGTGGCGGTTGCGGTTATGCGGCCGCCATCCTGTCGCAGCTTGCCGGTTCGGTCGTGTCGCTGGAGAGCGACGAAGCTCTTGCCGCGCAGGCAACCGAAACGCTGGCTTCCCTCGGCTACGACAATGTTGCCGTCGTCACGGGTGATCTGGCCAAGGGCTATGCGAGCGAAGCGCCCTACGATCTCATCTTCCTCAATGGCTCGGTGGAAGAAGTTCCGGCGGCGCTGACGGACCAGCTGCGCGACGGCGGACGCCTAGTCGTCGTTGTCGGATACGGCAATGCCGCAAAGGCCACAGTCTATCGCCGTGATGGCAATAGCACGTCTGCGGCGACTTTCTTTAACGCATCGGTCAAGCCGCTGCCCGGTTTCGCCAAGGCGGCCGAATTCGTTTTCTGATCGGCTGACAATCAGCTGACTTGTTAATGCCGGCGCGTATTTTTCGCGCCGGCTTTTTCATGTCCGAACCACTGTGCAGCACTTCTTCCCCGGTCCCCAGATAAAGCTGTGCATCACCACGAAACGCATCGAATCAGTGATTTAGTTCCTGATGCTGCTGACTTACACTAAGGGTGATTCGGGGTGTGCGTATTTCTGCCCCGTGAGACCTGGGACAGGGACAGCGGAGCGCCAAGGCACTTTTGCCCGTCATGTTTCAGAACATCGGCGCGACAACCATTTCGGTTGCCGCGAGGCGGTGTGCGAATTGAACAGGTCAAAGGCGCTTATGCCGTATCCAAGGGTGTGGCGGGTGCTTGAAAATGTGGAAACCGGGGATTGATATGGCCCAGCCAAGCGTAGCGCGTGAACCGTCCATGGAAGAGATTCTGGCATCTATCCGCCGGATCATAGAGAGCAACGAACCCGGACCTGCCGGCGCTTTTTCGGGGCCGTTGCCGCCGGTTTACGATGATGAAGACGAGGCTGCGAGTGAGAGCCCGTTCCTTGCCGAGCCCATCAGCCCGCCGGCCCGCGTTCCCCCCGCCGCAAATCAGCCTTATGGTGCACGCCCCGCGCCGGAATTTGCGCCGGTTTCCGCAAGTGCGGTAAGCGAACGGCAGGAAACCGCCGCGGAAAAGACCATGTCGCTTGCCGATGTCGCCGCCCGTGTGCGTGCCGCGGCCGACCGCAATGCCGCCATGGGCCCGCAGGCTTTTGCTGCACAGGCGCAACGTGGCGCGGTTGAGATGACACCGTCTCCTGCCTCTGCGCCCTCGAATGCGTCGCAGCCAGTGTCCGCGGCTTCTTCGGAGCGCGCTGCACCCCAGCGTCCGACGGATGTCCGGCCGCTGATGGCGGCTGTTGCAGCCGCCGGTGTGGCTGAACAGCCTGCCCCCTTCGTCTCGGAAGATCGCGCCGCCGCTGCGGCCATCGAAAGCGCGCCGTCGCCGGAAAGCCGTTTTGACCAGCTCTCGTTGCGCGGCTCCATCGATGCGGCTCCGGCCGTGACGCAGGCAGACGCGTCAACTCAGGAACCTGTCGTCGAGACGGCGACTTTCGAACCCGTTGAGGAGCTGGCGCCGGAAGAGACACATGGCGATAGCGGCCTCTCGCTCAACTTGATTTCCGCCGCTGCCGGTGCGCAGATTGCCCGGTCGTTCAGCGAACTGGCGGAGGTTTTCGATGGCGTCGAGCGGCGCTCGATCGAAGATATGGCTGCCGAGATGCTGCGCCCGATGTTGCAGGACTGGCTGGAAGACAATCTGCCGACACTTGTTGAACGTCTGGTGCGTGAGGAAATCGAGCGGGTGGCGCGCGGTTCTCGCCGCTGAATCCCGGTCTGCGCATCCGCAATTGCTGCTGATGCGATGAAACAGCGGCCGCTCCGGCAACGGGGCGGCTTTTTTGTTGAAGATGAAGGTGTTATGGGGTCATAGTCATCAGTGGGTCCGCTCAATGGTCGGCCAGCGGGTGGGTTTCTGTTGACTCTCTCCCGTCCATCCTTATTTAAAAAATCCACACAAGAACTCTAAAATTCAGGTCAGGAAATGCTCGAAAAGACCTACGATTCCGCCTCCGTCGAACCGAAAATTGCCAAAGCCTGGGACGAGGCTAACGCTTTTCGTGCCGGCGCGAACGCAAAACCGGGTGCGGAAACCTTCACCATCGTCATTCCGCCGCCGAATGTGACCGGCTCCCTGCATATGGGCCACGCGCTCAACAACACGCTGCAGGATATTCTGGTCCGCTTCGAGCGCATGCGCGGCAAGGACGTGCTGTGGCAGCCGGGCATGGACCATGCCGGCATCGCCACGCAGATGGTCGTCGAGCGCAAGCTGATGGAACAGCAGCTTCCCGGCCGCCGCGATATGGGCCGTGAGGCTTTCGTGGAAAAGGTTTGGGAATGGAAGGCTGAGTCAGGCGGCCTCATCTTCAACCAGTTGAAACGTCTCGGCGCGTCCTGCGACTGGTCGCGCGAACGCTTCACCATGGATGAAGGTCTCTCCGAAGCCGTTCTCGAAGTTTTCGTCACGCTTTACAAACAGGGCCTGATCTACAAGGACAAGCGCCTCGTCAACTGGGATCCGAAGCTGCTGACGGCGATTTCCGACATGGAAGTCGAGCAGATCGAGATGAAGGGCAATCTCTGGCACCTGCGTTACCCGCTGGAAAAGGGCGTCACGTATCAATATCCCGTCGCTTTCGATGAAAAGGGCAAGCCCACCGAGTTCGAGACCCGCGATTACATCGTCGTGGCGACGACCCGTCCTGAAACCATGCTTGGCGATACCGGCATTGCCGTGAACCCGGAAGACGAGCGTTACAAGGGTATCGTCGGCAAGCATGTCATCCTGCCGATCGTCGGACGTAGGATCCCGATCGTTGCCGACGATTATGCCGATCCGACCGCCGGTACGGGTGCGGTCAAAATCACGCCCGCGCATGATTTCAACGATTTCGAAGTCGGCAAGCGTTGTGGCCTGCGTGCCATCAACGTCATGAATATCGACGGCACGATCACCATCAAGGAGAACGAGGATTTTCTCGAGGGTCTCAGCCATCCCGCAGCGTTGCATGGCGCGTGGGACCGTCTGGAAGGGCAGGATCGCTTTGCCGCGCGCAAGATCATCGTCGAAATCTTCGAGGAAGCCGGTCTTCTCGACAAGATCGAGCCGCACAAGCACGTGGTGCCGCATGGCGACCGTGGCGGCGTGCCGATCGAGCCGCGCCTGACCGACCAATGGTGGGTGGACAACAAGACGCTGGCCCAGCCGGCGATCGCCTCGGTTCGTGAAGGCCGAACCAATTTTGTGCCGAAGAACTGGGAGAACACCTATTTCCAGTGGATGGAGAACATCCAGCCCTGGTGCATCTCGCGGCAATTGTGGTGGGGACACCAGATTCCGGCATGGTATGGCCCCGACGGGCAGGTCTTCGTTGAGAAGACCGAAGAAGAGGCGCTTCAGGCGGCTATCCAGCACTACATTGCGCATGAAGGCCCGTGGAAGGCCTGGGTTGAGGAGAAGCTTGAGAACTTCGCTCCCGGCGAAATCCTGACGCGAGACGAAGACGTGCTCGACACGTGGTTCTCGTCGGCGCTCTGGCCGTTCTCGACGCTCGGCTGGCCCGAGCAGACGCCGGAACTGGCGCGTTATTACCCGACCAACGTGTTGGTCACCGGTTTCGATATCATCCCGTTCTGGGTGGTGCGGATGATGCAGATGGGTCTGCATTTCATGAAGGACGATGCCGGCAATCCCGTCGAGCCCTTCAGCACGGTCTACATCCACGCGTTGGTTCGTGACAAGAACGGCCAGAAGATGTCGAAGTCCAAGGGCAACGTCATCGACCCGCTGGAGCTGATCGACGAATATGGCGCGGATGCGCTGCGGTTCACGCTGGCCATCATGGCGGCGCAGGGTCGCGACGTGAAGCTCGATCCGGCGCGTATTGCAGGGTATCGTAACTTCGGCACCAAGCTGTGGAATGCCACGCGCTTTGCCGAAATGAACGGCGTCAAGCGCGATCCGCATTTCATTGCCGAGACGGCGTCGCTGACCATCAACCGCTGGATCCTGACCGAGCTGGCCAATACGGCGCGCGACGTGACGGCGGCGCTCGAAGCCTTCCGCTTCAACGACGCGTCAGGCATTCTCTATCGATTTGTCTGGAACCAGTTCTGCGATTGGTATCTGGAGTTGCTGAAGCCGGTCTTCGGCGGTGAAGACGAGCAGGCGAAGGCAGAATCGCAGGCCTGCGCGGCCTACGTGCTTGATGAAATCTACAAGCTGCTGCATCCCTTCATGCCCTTCATGACGGAAGAGCTGTGGGCCCATACCGCGGGCGAGGGCGTGGAGCGCGACAACCTGTTGTGCCTCACCGATTGGCCGGAGCCAGAATTCCGCGACGATGCCGCAGCCGCCGAAATCAACTGGCTGATCGACCTCGTGTCCGGCATTCGTTCGGCTCGCGCCGAGATGAACGTGCCGCCCGGCGCAACCGCCTCTCTCGTTGTTGTGGGCGCGAACACATCCACGGAAGCGCGGCTTGATCGCCATGCCGCCGCCATACGGCGTCTTGCCCGGGCGGACGAAATCCGCGCTGCCGACGTCGCACCGAAGGGCTCGGCGCAGATCATCGTCGGTGAAGCAACGGTCTGCCTGCCGCTCGGCAACCTGGTGGATCTGGCTGCTGAACAGGCGCGGCTCGAAAAGGCTATTGGCAAGGTGGATGCGGAAATGGAACGCATCGACAAGAAGCTCTCGAACGAGAAATTTGTGGCCAATGCCGATCCTGATGTCGTCGCCGCCGAGCGTGAGCGAAAGGCGGAGCTGGACGTTCAGCTGACGAGCCTTCGAACGGCACTGAAGCGCGTTAGCGAAGCCGGTTGATCCTCGCCATCATAGACAAGCACGACAAATCAAGCGCCCCGCATCAAGCGGGGCGCTTTGCGTTTTGCCAACTCCTGGAATATTGCGCCGCAGCGTCGAATCGTCACCTGTACATGGCAGGCCAATTTCAAGGGCAGGCCACGAAAATCATCGCTGGGAAGCGAAATAAGCTAATAAAAACGGTCCCATAACGGGGTTTTTTCGCGAAACTTTCAACTGTGGTTATTTGGCGACAATTCCGTTCATCCGTAGTCGATTGTTTCATTTCGCGACGGGATTATCCTAAGGGATTAGAAAAATAACCTAAAATGACTAATTCAAGGCTTACTTATGAAATTCTTACGTAACATATGAGGCGGTGTCGCAGAACTGTGCCACTATGCTGAAGATTGTCATTTGCCTTAAAGCCCTTCACTCTTTTGATGATCACATTGCCTTGATTGGGGAGAGAGATGGCAAAAACTGCAATTTTTCGCGGCGCGGTATGTTTCGCAGTCAGCATTGCGGCGGTAACGCCTTCACTGGCCGGCGGTCTTGAGCGCGGCGGTTATAATATCGATCTGCTGTTCGATCCGTCCGATTACGTTCTGGACAGTTCCGCAACCTTCGTCGCGCCGCAGCGCAAGGTTGAGAATGCACGGGACAATCCCAACAAGAGCCCGACCAGCCCGGTTCCGATCCCGCTGCCATCCAGCTGGAGCACGACCGCCGATGATGGCGAAAACTACTGGACGACGCGCGTTGGCGCCAAGGCCGCTATCGGTGATTTCGGCGACTGCATGTTCGATTATTCCCAGCCGTGGGGTGCGGATCTCAATCCGGGCATCTGGCAGGGCTCCAGCTATAATATCGAAACCAAGGTTAAGTCGCATAATTACGCAACGACTTGCCGCGTGAAGTTCGATCTGGGCAAGGGCGATTTCTCGATCATTGGCGGCGGTTTCTATCAGGAACTGAGCGGCTACAAATATCGTCAGGTCGTTTCGCCCATCGCACTGGCTGCAAATGGCATCCCGACGTCGATCTATAACGGCATCGGCAAGCTGGACATGGAAGGCGATGGCTGGGGCTGGCGCGCCGGCGTGGCCTACGAAATTCCTGAAATCGCGTTCCGCACGAGCCTTGTTTACAACAGCGCGGTGGACGTCGATCTGACGGGTAACGTCAATCTGACCAATCTGCCGATCGGCCTTAACCCGATTTCAGGCCGCATCACGCCCGTCTACGGCAGTGTGTCCATGCCTGATAGCATCGAGTGGAAGGTACAGTCGGGTATTGCGCCCGGCTGGCTCGCTTTCGGTTCGGTGAAGTGGACGGACTGGAGCCAGATCCAGACGATCCCATTCTGCGCCATCGGTTCGCCCACCTGCGTTGCGGGAACGCCGAGCGCTATCAATACGCTCGACCTCTTCTATCGTGACGGCTGGACGATCTCCGGCGGTATTGGCCACAAGTTCAACGAACAGTGGAGCGGCGCCGTCAGCCTGACGTGGGATCGCGGCACTTCGACTGTCATCGGCACGCAGACCGACACCTGGATGCTCGGCACGCAGCTGGTTTATTCGCCCAACAAGAACGTGGAGTTCAAGATTGCCGGTGCGCTCGGTTTGCTCACCTCCGGCAGCTCGTCCATCGGCGGTGCCCCTTGCGGTCCACTTGGCGCACGTTGCGGCGACGAAGCAGGTTACTCCTTCGGCAACGATCTCGTTGCAGCCATCTCGACCGGCGTGAAGGTCAAGTTCTGAAGGCTTTCAACGTAAGTTGCTAAAATAAAGGTCCGGTTTACCAACCGGACCTTTTTTCATGCCCGACCTGTCATTTCTGTCAGATAAAAGTTTCTGGCCCGGGAGTTTTGTGACGATTTGGCAACACTTTTCTGCAAGCGTGTGGTCGCGTTGGAATGTGAGCATATCTGTCCATTTCCCGCCACAAACAGAGTGCTTGGCTGATGTTTAGAGGCGCGGGAATGAAAGAACATGCGGGCGTTTGATGTGGGCCTGTGGAGTTGCAAAAAGTGAAAACGGGTTTGGATTCAGGGTTTAAGCAAGTGACACGGGAAATTGGCCCGGCTTTCTTGTTTGACACTGGCCGGCGGGCGGGGAAATGCCGTGATATTGCCGGAAATTATGCCTATACCTGTCTTGACGAGAATTTGGAGCAATGACCGCAGATGACCACCGGTGGTGCGCTGGAAAGTGCTGCCGGAGAGGCGCAGTGTGTTCGAAAAATCGCGGCCCGGCGGGGTTCATATTCCGCAAGGATTGGCGTCATGCCGGGAAGAGTGAGAGAAGTTCGCTGAAATGCTGAAATGTGAAGCCAACGTTTTAAAGCCGCTCTTCATGGGCATGTTGCTTGCGTCGCTCGCAATGCCGGTTCTGGCTTTTGACATCAATGCGGGCGTGACGAAGGAGTCTGGTCCTTTCGACCTGTTCAAGTTCGGCTTCAAGGCCTACAAGAACGGCAACAAGGACGAAGCCGTCGAGGCTTATCGTTATGCGGCGGAGAAGGGCCATACCGGTTCGCGCTGGGCGCTTGCCAATATGTATGCCTATGGCGACGGCGTCGCCAAGAATGATTTCGAAGCTTTCAAGATTTACAGCGAAATTGCCAGCCAGGGCGTAGAGCCCGGGTCGGAAGACACCGGCTTTTTCGTCAATGCGCTGCTGTCTCTCGCCGATTATTACCGCCATGGTATTCCCGGAAGCCCCGTCAAAATGGACCTTTCGCAGGCGCGGCAGCTTTATTTTCAGGTCGCCTCCACCTTTGGCGTCGCGGAAGCGCAGTTCCGGCTGGCGGAGATGATCCTCGCCGGTGAGGGCGGGCGCGCGGATGTGCAGCAGGCCAAGAAGTGGCTCAACCAGGCCCGCAAGCACGGCCATGCCGGCGCCATGTCGATCTTCGGCAACCTGATCTTCCAGGAAGGCCAGACGACGCAGGGGCTCGCCTTCATGACGGCGGCGCTCGACAAATGCACGGCGGCGGACTGTACCTGGATTCAGAACCTGCAGGAGCAGGCATTTTCACTCGCCGGCGAGAATGACCGCCGGGCTGCGATCGCGCTTGCGCAGAACATGCAGTTCAACGACCCGGATTGAGCGGGTCGATCAGGCGTTTTCTTTCGCGTGCCGCGAGCCGGTCAGTTGGCCGGACTAAAATCGAAATAACCGCAAACCGGGACGTGGTCGGACGGTTTTTCCCAGCCACGAACGTGTTTTTCGATGCTGACGGTTTCCAGCCTGTCGGCCGCTTCCGCTGACAGCATCAGATGATCGATGCGGATACCGTTGTTTTTCGGCCATGCGCCGGCCTGATAATCCCAGAAGGAATAAAGTCCTGCTTCATCGGTGGTCGCGCGCGCGGCGTCGGTCAGGCCGAGGTTTTCGAGTTTGCGGAAGGCTTCTCGGGTCTTCGGCAGAAACAAGGCATCGCCTTCCCACACGCGTGGGTCGTGGCAATCGAAGGGTTCGGGGATTACGTTGTAATCTCCGGCGAGAATGAGCGGCTCTTCGAGCGCCAGCCTGTCCTCGGCAAAACGCCGCAGGCGCTCCATCCAGGCAAGCTTGTAGGGATATTTGACCGGATCGTCAGGCGGGTTGCCGTTCGGCAGGTAAAGCGAGCAGACGCGGATCGCGCCCCCTTCGACGGAAAACACGCCTTCGATGAAACGGGCCTGCTCGTCGGCATCATCGCCCGGCAGGCCACGATTGACCTCATCGGGTTTGACTTTGGAGAGCAGGGCGACGCCGTTGAAGCCTTTTTGGCCATGGGTCTCGATGTGATAACCAAGCGCCTCAATCTCCAGCCGGGGAAATCCCTCGTCGACCGACTTGATTTCCTGAAGGCAGACGATGTCAGGTGACGAATCCTTCAGCCACTGGCAGAGGTTTTCGATACGCGCCTTCACGCCATTGATGTTCCAGGTGGCAATCTTCATCGGAGTTTCCCTTTTGTGGAGGTACTTTTACCCGATGGAAAAGCGAATGCCACCGTTTTTGAAAAACGGTGGCGAGGATGTGGTGGATAGATATCGTCAGATCGAGAAGCTGGTGCCACAGCCGCAGCTTGCCACGGCATTGGGGTTCTTGATCTGGAAAGACTGGCCCAGCAGATTGTCGACGAAGTCGATTTCCGAGCCGGCCATATAGACGACCGAAAGGCTGTCGATCAGCACCTTGGCGTCGCCGCGGGCGATCACGATATCGTCATCGGCCGGGTTTTCGGCCAGGTCGAACTTGTAGGAGAAGCCCGAGCAGCCGCCGCCTTCCACCGAGACGCGTAGCGCCTGTTTGCCGGCATCTGCTGCAACGATCTGCGCGATTCGTTTTGCTGCCGCTTCCGAAAGGGTAATGTCGCTGTTTTCCATGTCGTTCCTCCTGCCGGGGTCAAGAACCGGAGAGCAATAATCTCGATGCCACTATTATAAACCGGTCAAATTAACGGTCTATAGCCTGCGTAAGGGGGTCTGCGCGGCGATGATGCTTTGCGCTGACCTCTGCGATAGGTATGAAGGGTGAAAGAAAAGGTCAATGGCCGGGACCAAAAGGACGTCGCGGCCTTGGAAAGTAACAGGTGGATGCATGATCATAGACCAGCGCGCATTGGGTTTCGGAAGTGGGGAGAGGGCGGTCTTCGCCTCGGATCCATGGACGACGCGCGGACGTCTTTTTCCCGAAGAGGGAAGCCTGACGCGTTCCGAGTTCCAGCGGGACCGTGACCGGATCGTCCACACGACAGCCTTTCGCCGCCTGAAGCACAAAACGCAGGTCTTCATCAGCCCCGATGGCGACCATTATCGCACGCGTCTCACCCACACCATCGAGGTGGCGCAGATCGCCCGCGCGCTCGCCCGTGCGCTGAAGCTGGATGAGGATCTGGCCGAGGGTGTGGCGCTGGTGCATGATTTCGGCCACACGCCCTTCGGCCATACCGGCGAAGACGCGCTCGATGCGGTGTTGCTGCCCTATGGCGGCTTCGACCATAACGCCCAGTCGCTGCGCATCGTCACCAAGCTGGAGCGCCGTTATGCCGAATATGACGGCATCAACCTGACCTGGGAGACGCTGGAGGGCCTCGTCAAGCACAATGGCCCGCTGGTGAATGCGGAGGGCGAGGGCATAAAAGGTCCGATTCCGCTGCCCATCCTTGAATATTGCCAGTTGCAGGACCTCGAGATCGGCAGCTATGCCAGCCTCGAGGCGCAGGTGGCGGCGATTGCCGACGACATCGCCTATAATACCCATGACATCGATGACGGTCTGCGTGCCGGTTATCTCACCTTCGAAATGCTGGAGGAGGTGCCATTCCTCAGCGGCTTGATGGCGCAGGTGCGCGCGAAATATCCTGTTCTCGACAAGGAACGGTTCGCCAACGAGATCATGCGGCGGCAGATCACCCACATGGTTGAGGATGTGATCGGCGTGGCGCAGCAGAATCTCGCCCGGCTGAAGCCGCAGCGGGCTGCCGACATCAGGGCCGCGGATTTTACTGTCGCGACCTTCTCGCCCGAGATGGCCGAGACGGACCGGCAGATCAAGAAGCTGCTCTTTGCCCATATCTACCGGCACCCGGACATCATGCGCATCCGCGCCGGCGCCACTCAGATCGTCACCGATCTTTTCCACCGTTATATGGAGATGCCGGCGGAAATGCAGAGCCACTACTGGGTGGACAGCATTTCCGGCATGAGCGTGGCCGCGAAAGCGCGGCATGTGGGCGACTATCTGGCGGGCATGACCGACAGTTATGCACTGCGCGCCCACCAGCGGCTGTTTGACCGCACCCCCGATTTGAGATAGGGCAGCGGGCGATCGCGAAGCCCGACCGGCTAATATACCGGACATGAACAGAAGCCCTTCGCGCAGGTTGGAACGATGAACATTTTTGCCGATTTCGATACCAGGATCAAAAACGCGCTCGAGACGCTCGACCTCGTGAAAGAGAACCGCGAAAAGGTCGATTTCAGTCGAATTACCGTCGAATCCCCACGCGATCTCAGCCACGGCGATGTCGCGACCAATGCAGCAATGGTGCTCGCCAAGCCGCTCGGCACCAATCCGCGGGCGCTGGCCGAACTCATCGTGCCGGCGCTTCAGGCGGATGGCGATGTCGATAGCGTCAATGTCGCCGGTCCCGGCTTCATCAATCTCAAGGTTTCGGTCGGTTACTGGCAGCGCCTTCTCGCCGACATGATCGGGCAGGGCATCGATTTCGGCCGCTCCACCATCGGTGCCGGCCAGAAGATCAACGTCGAATATGTCTCGGCCAACCCGACCGGTCCGATGCATGTCGGCCATTGCCGTGGCGCCGTTGTGGGCGACACGCTGGCGAACCTGCTGTCATTTGCCGGTTACGGTGTGACCAAGGAATATTACATCAACGATGCCGGCTCGCAGATCGATGTGCTGGCCCGCTCCGTGTTCCTGCGGTATCGCGAGGCGCTGGGCGAGGATATCGGCACCATTCCGTCCGGTCTCTATCCGGGTGACTATCTCGTTCCGGTTGGACAGGCGCTCGCCGATGAATATGGCATCAAGCTGCGCACCATGCCTGAAGAAAAATGGATGCCGATCGTCAAGGACAAGGCCATTGATGCGATGATGGCGATGATCCGCGAGGATCTGGCGCTTCTCAACGTCCGGCACGACGTGTTCTTCTCGGAGCGCACGCTGCATGAGGGCAATGGCGGGCCGATCCTCTCGGCGATCAACGACCTCACCTTCAAGGGCCATGTCTACAAGGGCACGCTGCCGCCGCCGAAGGGCGAATTGCCTGATGACTGGGAGGACCGCGAACAGACCCTGTTTCGCTCCACCGAAGTGGGCGACGACATGGACCGTGCGCTGATGAAGTCGGATGGTTCCTACACCTATTTCGCCGCCGACGTCGCCTATTTCAAGAACAAGTTCGATCGCGGCTTTTCCGAGATGATCTATGTGCTCGGCGCCGACCATGGTGGTTACGTCAAGCGTCTGGAAGCCGTCGCGCGCGCCGTCTCCGAAGGCAAGTCCAAGCTGACGGTTCTTCTGTGCCAGCTCGTCAAGCTGTTCCGTGACGGCGAGCCGGTGAAGATGTCGAAACGCTCCGGCGATTTCGTCACGTTGCGCGATGTCGTTGACGAAGTCGGTCGCGATCCCGTGCGATTCATGATGCTTTACCGGAAGAATTCCGAGCCGCTGGACTTCGATTTCGCGAAAGTGACCGAACAATCGAAGGATAATCCGGTATTTTATGTGCAATATGCGCACGCTCGCTGCATGTCGATCTTCCGGCAGGCGCAGGAGGCGTTTCCGGGCTTGTCCCCATCAGCGGAAGACATGGCGGGGTCCGTTTCTTTAATTAGCGATATCAACGAGTTGCAGCTGGTTGCTAAGCTTGCCGAATATCCGCGTCTGATCGAATCTGCGGCTCTTGCACACGAGCCGCACAGGCTTGCTTTTTACCTCTACGATCTGGCCAGTTCCTTCCACGGACACTGGAACAAGGGCAAAGACAATCCGGAATTACGTTTTATTAACGATAAAAACCGAGAATTAAGCATTGCCAGACTCGGGCTGGTGAATGCTGTCGCAAATGTTTTGAGGTCCGGCCTCACGCTTTTAGGAGCGGACGCACCTGCTGAAATGCGATAACATCTCACCATTATTTGCTCACAATACGCTGGCAAGAGCTGCAATGCGTAGATGGTGGAACACGTAATGGTCGAAAAAAATGTCGCGTATAACCGGGACACCCGGTCCGAAGGGTTCGCTGACAACGATCCTCTGGCAGAGCTGGCGCGGATCGTCGGCTTTGAAGATCGTCCTTCGCATGCGGGTTCCGACGCTGCGCCACGCGCTGTTTCGCCGGCTACCCGCCGCGAACCCGAATTCAATCTTGAGGACGAGCTGCTTCGGGAGTTTGAGGTTTATGATGCGCCGCACGCCGATCCGGTCGTTCTCGATCCGGCAAACGATGTCCGTGCGGGCATTCATCCCAATGATTTCATGCAGCGCGTCGAGCAGGTGTTTGCCCGCCGCGAGCCGGAGCTTGCGCCGATTGCCGAGCCGGAAGCCGCTGCCGCGCCTGCCCCGCAGGTGAGGGAGGAGCCGCTCCCGGAAGTCGATCAGGCCTATATTCACAATTATGTCGACACGACCACCCAGGACATTCGTGCGGATTTCCGCGACGATGCCGGTGCTGTGGCCGAGGTTTTCGATGTGCATTCTCGCCAGGCGCGCCCTGCCGAGCCGATGGTGTATCAGCCGGCTACGCCACAGGCTGCCTGGGAACAGCCGCAGGCCTCGCAGCCGGAATGGCACGCCATGCCGGAGCTTCCGGCCGACGTCTCCAGCAATGTTCAGCCTTATGCGCCGGAGCCGCAGGCAATCGACCTTGCCGACGAGGTGGAAATAGCCGTCGCCGAAGAAGCGCCCGCGCCGATTTCGGTTCGCCCGCCATCGCATGGCGGTCGTTCCTCGCTGGAGTTTTCAAGCCTGCGTCTGCCGCTTGCCAATTTTGGCGCGCGCCGGGATGTGTCGGCTGGTGACCCGAAGCGGGTTGGGCCGCGCTCCGAGCAGCAGCCTGCCGCAGCCCGTATCGAGCCGCAGGTGGAAGCTGCAGCGCCCGCGCCGGCGGTCGTAAAGGCCGCAGACAGTGCGCCTTCTTTCACGCCGCCTAAGGCAGACACCTTCACGGCTGCTGATGCGGCCGAGCCGGCCGAGAGGCCTGCCGCAAAAAATCTCTCGCCGATGGACGAGCTGATTTACGACGTCGCGAAATATTCGATTCCCGGCCGTGGCGAAGCGCCGCTGGTACAGGCTGTGCCCGCTGCCCAGGTGGCCAAGCCTGAGCCTGCCGTGGTTGCGGCCCCGCCCGTCAAGGCAGCAGCGGTAGCCGCTGCGGAGCCGGCAGTATCTGCCGATGATTTCGATTTCGCGGGCTTCAATGATGATGATTTCGAGCTTGCGCTCGACGATCTCGATCTTGACCTCGATCTCTCGGACATCGCTGAAGCCGAGGTTGCACCCGCGCCTGCACCGCAGCCCGTTCGCGAACAACCGGCCGCGCCCGTCGCCGTCCAGGCCGCGGCGCCGCAGCCGGTGAGGGTTCAGCCCGCACCGCAGCCGCGCCCGGCACCTGTTGCCGCGCCTGTCGCTGCCGTTGCCCCGGCGCCGGTTGCTGCCGCACCGGTTCAGGCGCGCCCGGCTGCACCTCAGCCCGTGGCGCCGCAGACGCTGGAAAGCCTGCCTTTCGATCCCTCGCAGATTGGCGAGACGGAAGAACATCCGGAAACAATCGTCGAGATGGACGTGCCGGAATTGCCCGTCGGCGTTTTTGAGCCGAAGCCTGCGCCCCGTCGTCATGAGGAAGACCTCGACATTGACACCGAGCTTGCAACGCTGTTTGCGCCCGCTGTTGCCGGCGGTCTCGACCGTCACAAGCATGCGGAAAATCGCGGCGCTGCCCAGGCGCGTCCGGTTCAGGCGACGGAAGAGGTCGACGAATTCGAACGGGCTCTGGAAGAAGACTTCCGCCGATCTATGCAGGAGGCCGCTGCCTCCCGTGGCAACGCGCCACGTGAAGCTGAAAACACCTATGTCGACCCTCAGGCCGCTTACCGCGATGAGGATGAGGGTGGCGGTCGCCGCTGGATCATGCCGGTTGCGGCTGCAATCGGCCTCGTCCTGATCGGTGGCGGCGTTTACGCGCTGATGTCAGGCGGTTCGTCCGGCACTGGCTCCAATGGCGCGCCGGTCATCATTTCCGCCGATAACGATCCGATGAAGGTTGTGCCGGAAAATCCGGGTGGCCGCGTCGTGCCGAACCAGGACAAGGCGGTTTATGACCGCGTGGCCGGTGGCAGCGCTGCCGATCCAAAGCAACCGGCGCTGATTTCCAGCAACGAACAGCCTGTGGACGTGGTTCAGCGGACGCTGATCCCCGAACAATTGCCGCTGGAAGGTGAAAACGACGCCGATATGGAAGCCGCCGGTACGCCGGTTGGCGAAACCGAGGATCCGCGCCTGCTTTCGCCGGAAGAAAAGGCTGCCCAGAATGAAGGTGCTGCCGCAACCGGCGTTTCGCCGCGCAAGGTTCGCACCATGATCGTCAAGCCTGACGGCACGCTCGTCGCGCAGGAAGTCGATGCACCGGCCGCCCAGCCGCCGAAGGCCGACAAGGTCGACGAGCTTGCAGCCCCGCAGACCGCCAAGCCCGGCGAAGGCGCTCCGGCTGTCATCGCCGCATCGCGGGTTCCGGTCGCATCGGAACAGGCTCAGCCGCAGGCGAACACGCCGGCTTCGGCTAACAAGTCGGCAGCACCGCTCCCAGCGGCGCGCCCGTCCTCGCAGCCTGCAAATGTTGTGGCGACGGTGACGAACCAGGGCAATGTCCGCCCGACCGCGCCTGCACAGCCGCAGGCCGCACAGCAGCAGACGGCAGCCGCAACACCTGCCGCCACCAGCACGCCGTCTGCCGGTGGTTATTACATCCAGATCGCCTCGCTGCCGAGCCAGGCGGAAGCGCAGAAGTCCTACCAGAACATGTCGGCCAAGTTCGGCTCGGTCATCGGTGGACGCGGCGTCGACATCAAGGCAGCAGAAATCGCTGGCAAGGGCACCTTCTACCGTGTTCGTATCCCGGCCGGCGACAAGAACGAAGCCGTGGCGCTCTGCGAAAAGTTCCGCTCTGCGGGCGGCAGCTGCCTGGTGGCGCGGTAAAGAGACGCGCCGGGAAATCCCCGGCGCTGATTGCCTGACGCAGTGGCGGAGCAGCTAACCTCCGTCATGCCGGGCTTTATTGGGCATCCAGCCACGGCGCAGACGCGCCGTGAAACGGACCTTAAGCGATCAAGGATTTGATCGCGCTGGCCCCCGGATCAAGTCCGGGGTGACGTGTGTTTCATGTTGCCGCCTCCCTAAGGGTCGAGAGTTTGGCGACGTCCGATCCTTCCTTTCCCTGAAAGCGTGACACCATGACCGATTGCAAAGCTATGATCCTCGGATGCAGCGGGCTTTCGCTGACTGCCGACGAGATTGCCCTTTACCGCGATGAGCAGCCCTGGGGGTTCATTCTGTTCGGGCGCAATATTGGCGAGCCGCAGCAGATCACCGATCTTGTTGCCGCCATGCGCGAGGCGGTCGGGCGGCCAGATGCCCCGGTCCTGATCGATCAGGAGGGTGGTCGTGTACAGCGCATCAAGCCGCCGATCCTGCAAGCCTATCCGAACGCCCGTATTCTCGGTGAAATCTACGAGCGTGATCGCGATGCCGGTCTGCGCGCCGCCTGGCTGATGTCGCGCCTGCATGCCTTTGATCTTACGAAATTCGGGATCAACGTCGATTGCCTGCCGGTGCTCGACGTGCCGGTGGAAGGTGCGAGCAACGTCATCGGTAACCGTGCCTATGGTTACTCACCCATCATGGTTGCAGAGATGGGGCAGGCGGCGGCCGACGGGTTGAAGGCGGGCGGCATGCTGCCCGTCATGAAACATATGCCGGGGCACGGTCGCGGCATGGTGGACTCGCATCATGAACTGCCCGTGGTCGATGTGCCGATCGCTGAGCTGGATGCGCATGATTTCATACCGTTCCGGGCTCTCAACAACGAGTTGATGGGCATGAGCGCGCACCTCGTTTTCAACGCGGTGGACAGAGAGCGGCCGGCGACGACATCGCCGAAGGTGATTGAGGAGATCATCCGCGGCCGCATCGGCTTTGACGGGTTGCTGATGTCTGACGACAGCTCCATGAATGCGCTAAAGGGCACGCTGGGTGAGAGAGCTGCGAATATTGTTGCTGGTGGCTGCGATATAGTCTTGCATTGCAACGGTGTGATGGGTGAAATGCTTCAGGTCGTGAAGGAGGTTCCCGTTCTTTCCGGCCGTTCGCTGGAGCGGGTGCGGGCTGTGGAGGCTGGCTTCACCGCCGCCGACGCGTCCGATGAAGCAACGCTGAGAGCGGAATTTAACGCCATGTGGGCCGTTTCCTGACAGTCGGGCGGCCGCTCACCCGGGATCAAGGCCGGAAGTTCCGGCGGATGGAACGATGGCCGCAGACAAATCACGAAATTCCACACCGATGGACAAGCTCTGGCAGGATGTGACGCCGGAGCGGCTGACGGGTGAGGCCGGGCTGGTCATCGATGTCGCGGGTTTCGAAGGCCCGCTCGATCTGCTGTTGCACCTTGCCCGCACGCAAAAGGTCGATCTGTCGCGCATTTCCGTGCTGGCGCTCGCCGAGCAATATCTGCAATTCGTGGAAAGCGCGCGGCGTGTGCGCATCGAGCTGGCGGCCGATTATCTGGTGATGGCCGCGTGGCTCGCTTTCCTCAAGTCCAAGCTGCTTATCCCGCAGCAATCCAAGGATGACGGTCCCTCGGGCGAGGAGATGGCTGCGACCCTAGCCTTCCGGCTGAAGCGTCTGGAAGCAATGCGCGAGGCGGCGGAACGTCTCGTCAACCGCGCCCAGCTTGGCCGCGATGTCTTTGCCCGCGGTGCACCGGAACATATTCCGCATATCAACCGCTCGGCCTTCGAGGCCAGCCTCTATGATCTGCTCAGCGCTTACGCCAATCTGCGGCAACGACAGGCGATCACGCAGGTCACGATTGAAAAACGGCAGGTCTGGTCGCTGGTGGAAGCGCGCGAGCTTCTCAACAATCTGCTTGGCGATGTCGGGGAGTGGACCGTGCTCGATCAGTATCTGCTGCAATATGTTCCGGATCCCGCCATGCGGGTGACGGCGATCGCCAGCGCCTTTGCCGCTTCGCTGGAGCTGGTGCGCGAGGGATCGCTGCAAATCCGGCAGGAAGGGGCGTTCCAGCCCATCTATATGCGCCGTGGCACAAGGGATGATCGCGCAGGTGACGCGCAGAGGACTGACAATGACTGATCATGATGAGGCTGCCGGGGCGACGATCGTGTCTGATGGCGTGGCCACCGAATCCACGGTGTTTTCCGAACGTCAGCTGAAGGAGGCCGAGCGTATCGCCGAGGCGCTGGTTTTTGCCTCTGCCGAGCCGGTTTCCGTAGGCTTCATCGCGGAGCGCCTGCCGCGAGGGATGGATGTCCTTGCCACTCTTGAGCGCCTGAAAGCCGCTTATGCGGATCGGGGTGTCAATCTCGTGCAGGTGGGCGGGCAATGGGCATTCCGCACAGCGGGCGATTTGTCCTTCGTCATCCGCACGGAGGAAAAGGAACCGAAGAAGCTCTCGCGCGCGGCGCTGGAAGTTCTGGCGATTATCGCATATCATCAACCGGTGACACGTGCCGAGATCGAGGAAATCCGCGGTGTGCAGACCTCGCGCGGCACGCTTGACGTGCTGATGGAGGCGGGCTGGGTGCGTTTCCGGGGCCGCAGGCGCACCCCCGGCAGACCCGTGACCATCGGCACCACGGTTGAGTTTCTCGACCATTTCGGCCTTGAGGAATTGCGCGATCTGCCGGGGCTCGAGGAGCTGAAGGGGGCAGGGCTGCTTTCCGGCCGGATCCCTTCCAATTTCGGCGTGCCCCTGCCGATGATGAGCGACGAGCTGCGCGAGGATGAAGATCCGATAACGCAGCTTGATCTGGAAGAGCTGGGCCTGCTTGCGCCTGGTGGTGGCGACGGCGACGATTGAGATCGTTATCGCACGGGCGACAAGACGCAGAAACTTTGTGCTCACACCCTGTTGAACCGGCGATTTGTCGTTTGTAAAAGCCTTTCAAACGTCTTACATCGTCTGAAAGCGAAATTCAGGAGTTTCAGTTATGGGTTCTTTTAGTGTGTGGCATTGGCTCATCGTGCTGGTGATTGTTCTCGTCCTTTTCGGACGCGGCAAGATCCCGGAACTGATGGGCGATGTCGCCAAGGGCATCAAGAGCTTCAAGAAGGGCATGGCTGACGAAGATCAGACGCCGCCGCCGGCCGATGTCAACGCAAAGACCGTCGACCACAAGGCTGACGAGATCAAGTAAGCGGCACTGCCGTCTGGTTTGAGACTGACACGCGTTAGGGTCTCGGGAGCATATTGATGTTTGATATCGGCTGGAGCGAGCTGCTGGTGATTGCGGTCGTGCTGATCGTGGTTGTCGGGCCGAAAGACTTGCCGCCCATGATCCGCGCCTTCGGCAAGACCATGGCCGGTCTTCGCAAGATGGCAGGGGAGTTCCGCAGCCAGTTCGATGAGGCCCTCAAAGAGGCCGACATGGACGATGTGCGCCAGACCATCTCCGATGTCCGCAATCTCAACCCGACCAACTCGCTGCGCGATGCGATGAACCCACTTCGCCAGCTCGGCAACGAGATCAAATCCGATCTTCAGAAGGCGACAACGCCACCTGAGAGCCTGTCATCCACGCCTGCGACCTCGACGGCAGCACCTGCGACCAGTGAACCGGTTGCACCGCTCGTCAGCGTTCCCGAGCCTGAGATGAAGCTACCGGATACGCCGCCCGTGACTGCCGCCCCCGTTGCGGCAACGGTCGTGCCGGCGGAAAAGCCCAAGCGAGCCCGGGCGAAATCGATTGCGACCGTCGAGGCGGAAGCGGTTGCCGCCAAGCCGAAACGCGCCAGCCGCGCCAAAGCGGTCGCGGCGTCAGCGCCCGTCGCTGTCAACTCCACGGAAAGTTCAGCTGCAAAGCCGACCGTCAAAGCCGTCGCTAAAAAAGCGGCCGCCAGGAAGGTCGTGGCTGAAAAGCCTGTCGTGGTCGCTGATGCCAAGCCGGCAAAGCCGGCGAAAACCAAGGCTGCAAAGCCCAAGAAGGACGAAGCATGAGCGGGGACATCGAGGACAAGCCGCAGCCGCTTATCGAACATCTGATGGAACTGCGCACGCGACTGATCTGGTCGCTGGGTGCGTTCTTCGTTGCCTTCATCGCCTGTTTTGCCGTAGCCAAGCATCTCTTCAACCTGCTTGTCATTCCCTATAAGTGGGCGGTTCTCTGGGCTGGCCTTGATGTGACGAAGTCGTCGCTGATCTATACCGCGCCCCAGGAATTCTTCTTCACGCAGATCAAGGTCGCGATGTTCGGCGCGATGGTGATTTCCTTTCCGGTGATCGCGTCGCAGCTTTACAAATTCGTGGCGCCAGGCCTCTACAAGAATGAGCGCGCCGCGTTCCTGCCGTTCCTCATCGCATCGCCGATCCTGTTCCTCATCGGTGCGGCGCTCGTCTATTTCTTCTTCACGCCGATGGTCATGTGGTTCTTCCTGGCCATGCAGCAATTGCCGGAAGATGGTGAGGTCGCGATTTCACTGATGCCGAAGGTGTCGGAATATCTGAGCCTCATCATGACGCTGGTGCTGTCCTTCGGTCTGGTGTTCCAGCTGCCGGTGGTCACCACGCTTCTGGCGCGCGTCGGCCTTCTGACCAGCGACTGGCTGCGTGAGAAGCGCAAGTTTGCGATTGTCATGGCCTTTGTGGTCGCGGCCGTGCTGACCCCGCCGGACCCGATGTCCCAGATCGGTCTTGCACTGCCTGCGATCATTCTCTACGAGATTTCCATCTATATGGCTCGACTCGTGGAGAGGAAACGTGCTGCGGAATCCGCAAGTACGGAGCTGGAGGAGACCTGAGTTTTCGACGGTCTCGCCGCTCAAGACATTTCCTCGCGCCGGGCTTCTGCCCGGCGTTTTGCTGTAAAACACCGGTGATGCAACAACGGTCTGGAACGACGATGCACGACATTAAATGGATACGTGAAAACCCCGAAGCTTTCGACGCGGCGCTCGCACGCCGTGGCGCGGAGCCTGCGGCCGCAGGCCTGATCGCGCTGGATGAAAAGCGCCGTTCCGTCATCCAGTCCCTGCAGGACATGCAGTCCCGCCGCAATGCCGCCTCCAAGGAAATCGGCGCCGCCATGGCGCAGAAGAACATGGAGCTTGCGGAAAAACTCAAAGCCGAAGTCGCCGACCTCAAGGACAAGATGCCGCGCGCCGAGGAGGAGGACCGCCAGGTCACCGCCGAGCTGAACGACGCCCTGTCGCGCCTGCCCAATATTCCCTTCGACGATGTGCCTGACGGCAAGGACGAGCACGACAACGTTGTGACCCGCGTCGTCGGCCAGAAGCCCGGCTGGAACCATGCAGCCAAGGAGCATTTCGAAATCGGCGAAGCACTTGGTTATATGGATTTCGAGCGGGCCGCCAAGCTTTCGGGTTCGCGTTTCACCGTCCTCACCAGCCAGCTCGCGCGGCTGGAGCGGGCGCTCGGCCAGTTCATGATCGACCTGCACACCTCGGAACATGGCTATACCGAAGTTTCCTCGCCGCTGATGGTGCGGGACGAGGCTATGTTCGGCACCGGCCAATTGCCGAAGTTTGCCGAAGACCTGTTCAAGACCACGGATGGCCGCTGGTTGATCCCGACGGCCGAGGTGACGCTGACCAACCTCGTGTCAGGCGAAATTCTCGAACAGGAGAAGCTGCCGCTGCGTTTCACCGCGCTCACACCGTCCTTCCGCTCGGAAGCGGGCTCGGCCGGTCGCGACACGCGCGGCATGTTGCGCCAGCACCAGTTCTGGAAATGCGAACTCGTCTCCATCACCGACGCGGAAAGTGCCGTTGCCGAACATGAGCGTATGACGGCATGTGCCGAGGAAGTGCTGAAACGTCTCGGCCTGCATTTCCGCACCATGACGCTCTGCACCGGTGACATGGGTTTTGGCGCCCGCAAGACCTATGATCTGGAAGTGTGGCTGCCGGGCCAGAACACCTATCGCGAAATCTCGTCCTGCTCGGTCTGCGGCGATTTCCAGGCGCGCCGCATGAATGCGCGCTACCGCGGCAAGGACGACAAGGCGACGAAGTTCGTGCACACGCTGAACGGTTCCGGCACGGCTGTCGGCCGCTGCCTGATCGCCGTTCTCGAAAATTACCTGAACGATGACGGCTCTGTCACAATTCCGGACGTGCTGCTGCCTTATATGGGCGGTCTGACGCGGATCGAGAAGGCGGCTTGATTGCCAGTCTGTTGAGACGTCGCCGTCATACCGGCCTCGAGCCGGTATCCAGCCAGCCCAAGTCCTTGGGCTGAAAGAGTCCTTCCCGTCGCGCACACGCGCGCCGACTGGATGCCGGATCAAGTCCGGCATGATTGTTGTGGAGGGCTCAGTACGCGAAAGAAACGACCAGCGGGAGAGAAACATGCGGATTTTGCTGACAAACGACGACGGTATCCACGCCGAAGGGCTGGCGGTGCTGGAGCGTATCGCCCGCACCTTGTCCGACGACGTCTGGATCGTTGCGCCGGAGACAGACCAGAGCGGGCTTGCTCACTCCCTGACGCTGTCCGAGCCGTTGCGGCTGCGCAAGGTTTCCGACAAGCATTTCGCGCTGCGCGGCACGCCGACCGATTGCGTCATCATGGGCATTCGCGAGGTTCTGCCGGAAAAACCCGATCTCGTGCTGTCGGGTGTCAACGCCGGCGCGAATATGGCCGATGATGTCACCTATTCCGGCACGATTGCCGGTGCCATTGAAGGCACGTTGCAGGGCGTGCGGTCGTTTGCGCTCAGCCAGGCCTTCAGTCATGCTGACGGGCGCATTGTGCCGTGGGAAGTGGCGGAGACTTATGCGCCCGATCTCATTCGCAAGCTGATAAATGTCGATCTGCCCGACGGCACGTTCCTCAACCTCAATTTCCCCAATTGCGCGCCAAAGGATGTGCAGGGCGTTTCCGTTACCGGGCAGGGCAAGCTGGATTTCGGCCTGACGGTGGAGGAACGGCAGGACGGTCGCGGTCTTCCTTATTACTGGCTGCGCTTCGGCGAACGCCTGGGCAACTTCCGCGAGGGCACCGATATCCACGCGATAAAGCACGGCAAGATTTCGGTCACGCCGCTGAAGCTTGACCTGACGGACTACACGGTGAAGGATCGGGTTGCGCAAGCAATTGGATTCGGAGTCGCCGATTGAAATCTGCCATGGTCGAAAAGGAAGGTTTTGCAGCTCTCGTTCTGCGCTTGCGGGGCGAGGGGATTTCCGATCTCGACCTGCTGACGGCGGTTGAGCAGACGCCGCGCTCCAAATTCGTGCCTGCGCAATTTGCTGCCGACGCCTATTCCAGCCGCACCATCCCGATCGACTGCGGTTCCTTCATGGAAGGGGCCGACATGGCGGTGAAAATCCTCGCCCGTCTGCAGCTGAAACCCGGCCAGCGCGTGCTGGAGATCGGCACTGGCAGCGGCTTCATGACGGCGATCATTGCCCGTCGTGTCGAGCGGGTCTTTTCGCTGGAGCGCTACAAGACGCTGGTTCAGCAGGCGCAGAACTGTCTTGACGACCTTTCCATCCGCAACGTCGTCATCCGCCAGGCGGATGGCAGCAATGGTCTGGTGGGCGAGGGCACTTTTGACCGAATCGTTTCCACGGCCGCCTTCACAACGATGCCCCGCTTCTTTGCCGAGCAGATCGTTTCCGGCGGCATGATGATTGCGCCGATCATCGTTGAGGGTGATCGTTGCGTGATGACGCGCTTTTCCAAGACAGGCAGCCGCTTCGAGAAGGAAGAGCTGTTTGAAGCGCCCTATCTGCCGCTCAGCTCCCATATTGCCCGGCATTTGTGACAGCATAAAAATTTTGAAGGCAATTCATTTTTGTCTTCTAATGTGATGAAGTTCATCAACCCTCTGATTTCACTAGTCATAATTGTTCCATCATGACGCATCCGGTTTTTGTCATGGTTATCGAAGTGTCAAAAAAGCGCCAAACGGCTTAACGTTTTAACGGCGTGGTAACACTAACGCGCTTTAATCATAAACATCGACGCATGGTTTTCCCCACCTCGGGAAATGGGCCTTGCAAGAAGTGAATTTGGTGCCGGATCGATCTCGATGCGGCGGGTTGGCGTCAGTGTAGATCGAGTCATGCGTATGAGACATTCGTCTAAAATCGGAAAATCAGTCGCAAAAATGTTCGCAGCGGCATTGCTGGCAAGCGTCGCAACGGGCTGTAGCTCGGATGCAACGCGGTTCAGCGGCCTCTTTTCCAGTGGACCGGATCAGATGACCACGGCGTCAATTCCTGCCCGTCAGGGCGGCGGTGCTTACGGGCAGGCCCCGGTTCCGCAGGGTGACATGAATGGCGGTTACGCCTCTGCCGCGCCGCAGGGTGGCTATGCCAACCAGAACATGGCCGGCAATTCCTATCCGCAGCAATCCGATGGTTATGGTGGCGTTCAGCCGTCCACGGCCCGCGCCTCGGCGTCGCCGGTGCAGCGCTCGGAGCTGTCTGCGCCGACAGCCGTGGCGAGCCGCGATCCATCGACGCGCAACGAAGCCATGGCCCAGCCTTTCCCGTCCGCCCAACCCAAGGCCGCGCCGTCTCTGGCCGCGCCCGCACGGCAGGCTGCTGCACCCGCCGCTGACAATCTGACCACCGCAACGGTTCGCTCCGACAAGAACGGTTGGCATACGGATGGTGCCTCCTCCGTGACCCTGCGTCCGGGTGAAAGCATCGCCACGCTTTCCAACCGCTATGGCGTTCCCGAGAAGGAACTGCTGCGTGTCAACGGTCTGAAGTCCGCTTCCGCCGCGCAGGCCGGTCAGTCTATCCTCATTCCGAAGTTCGGCCAGGCCCGCAACGCCGCCAAGGATGCGGCTGGCGATATCGCGCTCAACCGCAACGGCGACCAGCCGACACCGCTGCGCGCGCCGGATGGAAACGTCGCCGTGCTGCCGTCGCAGGCCGCCGCCCGCGACAAGGTATCCGCTGACGCTGGCAAGCTGACGCCTCCGGGCGGCAAGCCGTTGCCGCCGACCGGTGGCTACAAGGTTCAGCCGGGCGACAGCCTCGCCAAGATCGCCCGCGCCAACGGCGTCTCGGTTGCCGCTCTCAAGGCCGCCAACGGCATCTCCACCGAAAGCATCCGCGTCGGCCAGACGCTCAACATGCCGGGCGCATCGACCGATGCCATCAAGACCGCTTCCGTTCCCGCCAAGGAAGCGGCGGCAGTCAAGGCTGTCGAAACCGCATCGGTGAAGCCAGAGCCCTATAAGGCCCCGGCTGCGGCTCCCGCTGCCTCCGCGCCCGCCACACCGGCGACCGCAAGTGTCAGCGATATCGAGAAGAAGGCCGACATGGCATCTGTCGCACCGGAATCCACCGGCATCGGCAAATATCGCTGGCCGGTCCGCGGCGCAGTCATCAATAATTTCGGCGACAATGTCGAAGGCAGCCGCAACGATGGCATCAATATCTCGGTTCCCGAGGGCACGCCGATCAAGGCCGCCGAAAACGGTGTCGTCATCTATGCGGGCAACGGCCTGAAACAGCTCGGCAACACGGTTCTCGTCCGCCACGACGACGGCAAGGTCACGGTTTACGGCAACGCCGCCAATCTCGACGTCCAGCGCGGCCAGAAGGTTCAGCGCGGCCAGACCATCGCCACATCAGGCATGACCGGCAGCGCCAAGCGTCCGCAGGTTCACTTCGAAGTTCGCAAGGATGCGACGCCGGTGAACCCATCCACTTTCCTTGAATAGGTATTGCGTCTCAAGGAATGATGAAGCCGGGTGATGAGCCCGGCTTTTTCATTTTGGGGTGATGGGTGCGGAAAAGGTGCTGGAATGGGTGCCTCGGGCTTAGTGAGTATTGGTTTCTCGCGGTTTTCTCCTCCGTCATGCCGGACCTGATCCGGCATCCAGCTGACGCGCGTCTGCGCGTCGAGAAGAACTCCTTTCAGCCTAAGGACTTGGGCTGGCTGGACACCGGCTCAAGGCCGGTATGACGGAAGTGGGGAGGGAGCCTGGACGAGGAAGGAGGAAGTCATTCCGTTCCAATGCCTGTTCATGCCCTCACCAGCCCAACCGTCCTCTCGATGAAATTGGCAATGGCGCCGGTATCGTCGAGATCGAAAACCGGCAGCGCCGTGTCCGTCACCGGATGATCTGCGGCAATGGCGATGATATGCGGATCGAGCGGCGCAAGCGGTTCGGTCTTGGCCGCTTCCAGCCGGCGCGCCTCGATCTTCGGCACGGGTTCGTATTTATAACCCTCGATCAGCACGAGATCGCATGGCGCGAGGCGGGAGAGGATGTCCTCGAAGGAGGGTTCCGGTTCACCGCGCAATTCGTGCATGATGGCGAAACGGGTGCCGGAGACGATGGTGACCTCGTGCGCGCCCGCCTGGCGGTGACGCCAGCTGTCGGCGCCGACCTTGTCGATGTCGAAATCATGGTGGGCGTGCTTGATGGTCGAGACGCGGTAGCCGCGCGCGGTCAGTTCCGTGACGATCCGCACTGCAAGGCCGGTCTTGCCCGAATTTTTCCAGCCGGCAATGCCGAAGACCTTTTGCTCGCTCATGTTTCCATGTTCTCCAGGTGACGACGCGCCAGAGCCAGCTCATCCGGGGTATTGATGTTGAAAAACGGATCAAGGCTGCCCGTGGCCGTTTCCAGCGGCGGGAAAGCTACGCCGATGGTGACATGGCGGGCGAGAAACGCGCGGATGCGGCGGTTTGCATCGTTTTTCAACCAGCCCTCCAGATCGTCGCCGAGGGCCACCGGCCAGAGCGCAAAGACCGGGTGGAGCTGGCCGCCGGACGAGGCGATGACAATGACGTCATCCGACAGGTACTCGCACAGTCGTACGACCAGATCGTCCGGGAAAAACGGGCTGTCGGCAGGTGCAGTCATGAAATGGCTGCCGAAGGTGTCGCGATCGCGGAAATGCCGCATACCGGCGAGAACGCCAGCGAGCGGCCCGGCATGGCCGTTCAGCGTATCGGGCAGAAGCGGCAGGCCGAAACTTTCCGCCCAATCGCCCTTATCCGTCACGGCGGCATTGATGGTGACATCGCTCACCTGCGGCGTCAGGCGACGGATAACATGGGAAAGCAACGGCGCGTCGCCGAGCGTTGCCAGCGCCTTGTTGCTGCCCATGCGGCGCGAAAGGCCACCCGCCAGCACGAGACCGGGAATTGTTCGGGGAGGGACGATCATTGCCGCTGTTCCTGCCGTCTGACGATGTAGGTGGTGAAAAGGGCGACAAGGCCGGTTAACAGCATCACCATGAGGAGCGGCCACGTTCCTTCTTCTTTCGTGAGCACCGAAGAGGCAAGGACGGAAAGGGCCGCGCCGCCGCCGATCGTCATCGCGCCGCCAAGGCCGGAGGCAGAGCCCGCCAGATGCGGCTGCACGCTGACCATGCCGGCATTGGCACTTGGCAGCGTCACGCCGTTGCCAACGCCAATCAAAGCGAGCGGCACGAAAAACGCATAAGGGCTGTCCGCTCCTCCGATCACGAAGAGGATCGCAGCGGCGATACCGACAATCCCGATGACATTGCCCGAGAGCATCATTCTGTTGATGCCGATTTCACTGGCATAACGACCGGAGACGAAATTGCCGAGCATATAACCGCTGGCCATGAAAAAGAACTGCAGGCCAAGCATCGCCGGCGTCAGCCCGTAAAGCACGCTGCCGACAAAGGGCGCGCCACCGAGGAAGGAGAAGAACATGCCTGACGAGAAGGTCGAGGTCAGCGCATAACCCCAGAAGAGGGGCGAGCGCAGAAGCTCCGGCCAGGCATGGAACTGCTGCGAGAAGCTTGCCGACCTGCTGTGATTGGTTTCACCGAGATCGAACCAGGCAAGCACGAGAATGCCTGCGCCAAGAATCGCCAGCAGCGCAAAGCTGGACTGCCAGCCGGAAAAGTCGTTCAGCAGCCCGCCGACCGTCGGGCCAACCATCGGCACAACGGACATGCCCATGGTCACGTAGCCGATCATCGACGCTGCCTGCTCCATCGGCACCATGTCCCGCACGATGGCGCGGGCGAGCACGAAACCGGAGACGACGGCGGCCTGCGCCACGCGGCCGATCATGAAAACGGTAATGTTGGGAGCCAGCATGCAGACCAGTGTCGCGGCGATCATCGTGGCGATGCTGGCGAGCATCACCGGGCGGCGGCCAAAGAGATCGGAGAGGGGGCCGATCACCAGTTGCAGCAGGGCGGTGGCGGCAAGATAACCCGACACGGCAAACTGCATCACGGCGTAATCGATTTGAAAATGAACCGCCATGGCCGAAAGCGACGGCAGGAACAGGTTCATGCACAGCGCCGCGACGCCGGCGATGACAACAAGCGTGATGATATGGGGCGGAGTGGTCCGGTCGAGGAAACGGCTGGTTCTCATTTTATTCTCCCGCCTCTTCCGTTACCGCCGCTTTTGCAACGGAAGCGGGCCGCACGGTGGTCGCCGCCGTTGGCGTCGCAGCCGAACGCTTTGCCATCTGCGAGCGCTTGCGCAGGCTTTCGCGATAGAAGGTGTAAAGGCCCGAACCGATGACGATCATGGCGCCGACGACGGTGTAGCTGTCGATCTTTTCATTGAAGAAGAACACCCCGATCATGAAACCCCAGAGCAGGCTGGTATAGCGAAACGGTGCGACAAAGGAGATTTCGCCTGTCCGCATCGCCAGGATGATGGCCTGGTAACCAACCAGCACGAGAATGGCCGAAGCCGCGAGATGCGAGACGATCGCGACGTTCATCGGCTGCCATCCGCCGAAAGGCACGATCAGTAGCCCGCCCACGGCCATGTTGACGAAGGCGGTGATGACGGTGATGGCGAGCGAGGGCACGTCGGCGTACATTTTCCGTGTCAGCAGATCACGTGCGGCAGTGACCGCAAGCGAGGCGACGACCAGCAGGGCGCCTGAGGTAAACCCTTCCGGGCCCGGCCTGATGATGACGAGGACACCGATAAAGCCGGTGATGATGGCCACCCAGCGCCGCCAGCCGACGGGTTCGCGCAGGAAGAGCGCCGCCCCGAGCGTCACGATTAGCGGAAGGGACTGCAGGATGGCCGAGGCGTTGGAAAATTCGATGAGGCCCAGCGCCGTCAGATAAAGGACGGCGGCTGTCACCTCGCAGAGACAGCGCAGGATGATGATGGGCCGCAGCAGGGTTTTCAGCGGCCGCAGCGCGCCGAAGTGGCGGGCGGCGATGTAGATCAGCACCACGGTGATGATGCCCCGAACGAACATGATCTGGCCGGTGTTGATGTAGGGGGTGACGGACTTCGTCAGCGCATCGTTGGCCGTGAAGCTTGCCATTGCGAGCGCCATCAAAAGTGCGCCGCGCGAATTATCCGTCAATGCCATTTCCAACGATCCCAGACCATGCGCGGTATCCCGCCGCCCCTGCCGGGCGATGTGGGCCGCCCCCCGCGGCACGACCACGCATTCCTCCATGCATAGAGACGTGGCACGGCATGGCTGGCAATTCAACCGTTTATATGGGTGGGTAGACGAGAAAGACGCCGCGCGAGTGCTCAGCCGCCCGTAACGCTCATATGGCGGGCGACGGCGGGGCGGTTGTGGGTGCGGTCGATGATGAAATCATGCCCCTTCGGCTTGCGCAGCAGGGCTTCATCGATGGCGCTGGAAAGATAGGCGTCGCTGTCGGAGGCGCGCAGCGCCGTGCGCAGATCGGCGGCGTCATCCTGACCGAGGCACATATAAAGCGTGCCGGTACAGGTGAGGCGGACGCGGTTGCAGCTTTCGCAGAAAT
>Ga0102589_1000251_pt1 | contig 132254 bp, 111 predicted proteins | sample AraplaMF_Col_mLB_FD_76858 | JGI IMG/M metagenome (GOLD analysis project Ga0102589, IMG submission 76858) | Arabidopsis root microbial communities from the University of North Carolina, USA - plate scrape MF_Col_mLB | ecosystem: Host-associated > Plants > Roots > Endosphere | place: USA...
GCTCATCTCATCCTGGGGCTGTAGCCGGTCCCAAGGGTATGGCTGTTCGCCATTTAAAGAGGTACGTGAGCTGGGTTTAAAACGTCGTGAGACAGTTTGGTCCCTATCTTCCGTGGGCGCTGCAGATTTGAGGAAGCCTGCTCCTAGTACGAGAGGACCGGAGTGGACACACCTCTGGTGTATCGGTTGTCACGCCAGTGGCATTGCCGAGTAGCTAAGTGTGGAAGAGATAACCGCTGAAAGCATCTAAGCGGGAAACTCGTTTCAAGATGAGATCTGCCGGGGCCTTGAGCCCCCTGAAGAGTCGTTCAAGACCAGGACGTTGATAGGTCAGGTGTGGAAGCGCAGTAATGCGTTAAGCTAACTGATACTAATTGCTCGTGCGGCTTGACCCTATAACTTTGATCAGTCAGATCAAGGTGTTATGCCAAGTTGACGCATTCAAAATAATTCGCCAAAAGCTGATTCCAAACTCTATGAATTCGTTGTGTTGATCACCTGATCAGCACAACAACCCTTTATGCCTGATGACCATAGCGAGTTGGTACCACTCCTTCCCATCCCGAACAGGACAGTGAAACGACTCAGCGCCGATGATAGTGCGGGTTCCCGTGTGAAAGTAGGTCATCGTCAGGCTCTTACAGCCCAGAAAACCCCAGTCAGAACATGACTGGGGTTTTTTGCTTTTTGGTTTGCCCCTTGAATGGGCGATTAAAGATCAAATCGCTGGAAGCCCAGAAGAACAGGCGTCCCGCGAACTGCTACTTCAAAGCCGATCCTCCAGTAAAAAAGCCCAATGGAATTCCATTGGGCTTTTTGGTTGGGCCCTTTATCGGCCCAATTCGAATCTTCCTCGACTATCAGGCAGCCAGGCGCTGCTCGATCGCCGCCTTGGTCTCCGGCAGCTCCTTCGGCAGGTGGTGCGACAGCTGCTGGAACAGCTCCGCATGCAGCTTCAGCTCGGCCTGCCAGGCGGCCTTGTCGATGCTGGTCACGGTGGCGAACTGCTCGGCGCTGAACTCCAGGCCAGCCCAGTTGAGGTCCTCATAACGTGGGCTCACGCCGGTGATATGCTCGATGCCTTCGGTCTTCTTGCCTTCGACGCGGTCGATCATCCACTTCAGCACGCGCATGTTCTCGCCGTAGCCGGGCCAGACGAACTTGCCGTCGGCACCCTTGCGGAACCAGTTGGTGGTGTAGATCCTCGGCAACTTGGCGCCCGATGCCTCGAGCTTCTTGCCGAGGTTGAGCCAGTGCTGGAAATAGTCGCTCATGTTGTAACCCATGAACGGCAGCATCGCGAACGGATCGCGGCGCACCACACCTTGCTGGCCGGCAGCAGCGGCGGTGGTTTCGGAGCCCATCGTGGCGGCCATGTAGACGCCTTCGACCCAGTTGCGGGCCTCGGTCACGAGCGGCACGGTGGTCGAGCGGCGGCCGCCGAAAATGAAGGCGTCGATCGCCACGCCCTTCGGATCGTCCCAGGCATCGTCGAGCGCCGGGTTGTTGGTGGCGGCCACGGTGAAGCGCGAGTTCGGGTGGGCGGCCTTGGCGCCGGTTTCCTTGGCGATCTGCGGCGTCCAATCCTTGCCCTGCCAGTCGATCAGGTGCGCGGGAAGGGTCTTGGTGTCCTGCTCCATGCCTTCCCACCAGACGTCGCCGTCGTCGGTCAGCGCCACGTTCGTGAAGATCACGTCGTGGTTCAGGCTGTCCATGCAGTTCGGGTTGGTCAGCATGTTGGTGCCGGGCGCCACGCCGAAGTAACCCGCTTCGGGGTTGATCGCATAGAGGCGGCCGTCCTTGCCGGGCTTGATCCAGGCGATGTCGTCGCCGATGGTCGTGACCTTCCAGCCTTCGAAGCCGGCGGGTGGCACCAGCATCGAGAAGTTGGTCTTGCCGCAGGCGCTCGGGAAGGCCGCAGCCACGTGGTACTTCTTGCCCTCGGGGTTCGTCACGCCGAGGATCAGCATGTGCTCGGCCAGCCAGCCTTCGTCGCGGCCCATGTTCGAGGCGATGCGCAGCGCGAAGCACTTCTTGCCGAGCAGCGCGTTGCCGCCGTAGCCCGAACCGTAGCTCCAGATCTCGCGTGTCTCGGGGTAGTGAACGATGTATTTGGTCTTGTTGCAGGGCCAGACCACGTCCTTCTGGCCGGCCTCGAGCGGCGCGCCCACGGTGTGCACGCAGGGCACGAATTCGCCGTCGGTGCCCAGCACCTCGTACACGGCCTTGCCCATGCGGGTCATGATGCGCATGTTGACCGCCACGTAAGGCGAGTCGGAGAGTTCGATGCCGATGTGCGCGATCGGCGAGCCCAGCGGGCCCATGCTGAACGGCACCACGTACATCGTGCGCCCCTTCATGCAGCCGTCAAAGAGAGGCTGCAGCGTCGCACGCATCTCGGCCGGCGCCATCCAGTTGTTGGTGGGGCCGGCGTTTTCTTTCTCTTCGGAGCAGATGAAGGTGCGGTCTTCGACGCGCGCGACGTCGCTCGGGTCGGACACCGCGAGGAACGAATGGGGGCGCTTGACGGGGTTCAGCTTCTTGAAGGTGCCGGCGTCGACCAGCTGCTGGCAGAGGCGGTCGTACTCTTCCTTGCTGCCGTCGCACCAGTGGATGGCTTCGGGTTTGCACAGTGCGGCCATGTCGGCCACCCAGGCAATCAGTTTCGCGTTCTTGACGTATGAAGGCGCCTGAATGGTGAGGCCCTTCATCGTGGGTGCGTTCATCGGAAATCTCCTAAGTTGAAAAATCGTCTTTCCGAACGGGGCGCCGCGCCTGCCAGAGGCGCGGAGGTCCGTTTGAGAAAACGTTTCGCTTCGGAGAGTGCGCCGGCGCGGGCCGCACGACCCGCAGACGACAGCGCGAACGCGTGTCAGGCCATGTAGACAGCGATGGATGCCAGCAGGAGCATCAGCACGCCCCCGGCCAGCGGAAGCACGAGCGGCATCAGGTGAACGACCGATTCGACAGCGTCTTTTTCGACGGCGGCGTCGTGACCGGGCTCGACAGGAGTGGGGTTGGACATCGGGAAGTACCTCGAATACGCAAATGACAAAACTGCCGGCATTTTACCGGCGGGACTCCGCGGCCCGGTGTAGGGGGTTGCGAGCCCCCTCAGTGCTGTTCCTCGGCCTCGAAACCGGCATCCTTCAGGGCGGTCAGGACGCTCGCCAGGTGGGCCCGCCCGCGGGTCTGCAGAACCAGCTCGATATCCACATTCTGCGCCGCCAGCATCGTGAAGGCACGCTGGTGATGAACTTCATCGACGTTAGCGCCCGCTTCGGCCACAGTGGCCGTGATCTGGGCCAACGAGCCCGGTACATCGCGCGCGCTGACGCGCACCCGGGCCAGCCGGCCGGCCCGCACCATGCCGCGCTCGATGATGGCCGCGAGCAGCAGCGGATCGATGTTGCCGCCCGACAGCACCAGCCCCACGCGCTTGCCCTTGAAGCGTTCCGGGTGGCGGATCAGCGCCGCGAGGCCGGCCGCGCCTGCACCCTCGACCAGGGTTTTTTCGATTTCGAGCAGCATCAGCACGCCTTGTTCGATGTCGCCTTCGTCCACCAGCACCAGGTCGTCGACCTTGCTCGCGATGATCTCCCGCGTCAGCACGCCGGGCGTCCCCACCGCGATGCCTTCGGCGATGGTGCTCTTGCCCTGCACGTGGTGCGTGCCCTTGATGGCGTTGACCATGCCCGGGAAGCGCGTCGTCTGGACGCCGATGATCTCGATGTCCGGCTTGCGGTCGCGCGCCGCGACGGCCATGCCGGCAATCAGCCCGCCACCGCCGACCGCCACGACCAGCGTGTCGAGATCGGGCACCACATCGAGCATTTCGAGCGCTACCGTGCCCTGGCCGGCGATGATGGCCTCGTCGTCGTAGGGGTGAACGAAGGTCAGTCCTTCACGATCGGCGAGTTCCAGGGCGTGCGCGCGTGCCGCGTCGAGCGTGTCGCCGTGCAGCACCACCTCGGCGCCGAAACCGCGCGTGCGCTCGATCTTCACGCCCGGCGTGAAGCGCGGCATCACGATCAGCGCGCGCAGGCCGAGCCGTTGTGCGTGATAGGCCACACCCTGCGCATGGTTGCCGGCCGACATGGCGATCACGCCGCGTGTCGTGCCACCCTCCGAAAGATCGACAAGCTTGTTGCACGCACCCCGCTCCTTGAACGAGGATGTGAACTGCAGATTCTCGAACTTCAGGAACACCTGCGCGCCGACGATTTCGGAGAGCGTGCGTGATTCGACACAGGGCGTATTGAGCACCTGGCCTTGCAGGCGCACCGCGGCGCGCTGGATTTCTTCGATTCCGACCATGGCGCGCATTGTGGCCGGAATCGCCGCATCAGGGTTTTTACCGTTCCGGCGTCTTCCCGAAGCCAAAAGTCTGCGTTATGGTCGCTCCAAGTATTTCCTCGCTGGAGGTTGCCTGATGGTCAAGCGTGCGGGTGTCGATGTAGTGGCTGCTGCGGTACGCGGGCAGGCATTGCCTTCGCCCGGCCTCAAGGAAGCGCCGGTGCTCGAGCTCATGTGCTCGCACTTCGTGCTCACGCTCGCAGCCAAGCAGGGGCCGCGCTTCAATGTGCGGCGCGATATCAACGGGCTGCTCTCGCTCACGGGGCGCCACCTGGTGTGGCCCGCCGTGGTGCTGCAGCGGTTGCGGGAGTTCCTCGGCCGGCGCTGCGCAGGCAACGAAGCGTGGAAGGGCGTCGAGAACTTCGACGGCCGCACGCTGCTCGAGCGCCACGGCGTGTGGCGCGGCCCGTATGAAGAAGGCACGCTCTTCTTCTACCTCGACGAATACGCGAAGGACCAGCCCAAGGACCTGCTCTCGGTGCTGGCCGTCACGCGCGACTGGCTCACGCATGCGCTGCGCAAGCAATCGACGTTGGTCGAGAAGAACATCGATGCGCTGGCCGGCCTGCTGCAGCTCAACAAGGCCGAACGCGCGCTGCTGCTCTACGGCACGCTCGCGCGCTACCAGCGCGACTTGCGCTCGCTGCTGGTCGAGTTCAAGGTCAACAACGCACCCGAAGCCTATGCCGCCATCGCCGACATCGCGGGCGTCAGTGCGAGCGAAGTGGGCGAGGCCTTGCGCGCCGGCTCGCGGCTCGAACGCATCGGCCTCGTCGAGAACCTGATCTCCGAACACAACATCACCGACCTCGCCGATCTGATGAAGGTCAGCGAGAAGCTGCCGCCGGTGCTGATGCGCGAGTACCGCGACCACAACGAACTGATGGCGGTGTTCACACGGCCTTCGGCCAAGAGCGCGCTCACGCCGCACGATTTCTCCTTCGTCGAGGAAGACGCGCAGATGCTTGTCACGCTGCTGCGTGCCGCCGTCGCGCGCAAGGAGCCCGGCGTCAACGTGTTGCTCTACGGCCCTCCCGGCACCGGCAAGACCGAACTGGCCAAGGTGGTCGCGCAGGCCGCGGGGCTCGAGCTCTTCGAGGTCGAATACGCGGACCGCGACGGCAATTCGTTGAGCGGCCGCGACCGCTACCGCTCGCTGCAGATCGCGCAGGTGTTCCTCAAGGGCAGCGCGCAGGCCGCGCTGCTGTTCGACGAAGTCGAAGACGTGTTCCCGCCGATCAGCACCGAGGCCGCGCAGTTCATGGCGCGCGCCGAGCAGATCCCGGCGCCCACCAGCGGCAGCGTGAGCGGCAAGGCCTGGGTCAACCAGATCCTTGAGGCCAACCCCGTGCCCACGCTGTGGGTTACCAACCGCATCGAGCAGATCGACCCGGCCTTCCGCCGCCGCTTCGCCTACCACCTCGAACTCAAGTCGCCGCCGCCCGGCGCACGCGAGCAGCTCGTGAAGAAGACGCTCGAAGGCGTCGTGGTGTCCGAGGCCTTCACCGCCAAGCTGGCCGAGCGCAAGGGCCTCACGCCTGCGCAGATCCGTACGGCGGTGCGCTTCGCGGGACTTGCCAGGACCGACGATGCGTCGATGGAGGGGCTGATCGAGCGGCAGCTGCGCAACGCCGACCTCGCCCTCGGCACGCTCGACACCGGCCGCGGCGAGCGCCGCAGCGTCACCACCTACGACCTCGACATGCTCAACGTCGAGACGCGCTTCGAGATCCCGCGCATCGTCGAGGCGCTCAAGGCGCGCGGCCACGGCACGCTGTGCTTCTACGGTGCGCCCGGCACCGGCAAGACAGCGCTGGCCGAGCACATTGCCAAGGCCGTCGGCCGGCCGCTGATCATCAAGCAGGCCAGCGACCTGATGAGCAAGTACGTCGGCGAGACCGAGCAGAACATGGCCGCGATGTTCAAGGAGGCCGAGGCCGAGAAGGCCGTGCTGCTGCTCGACGAGGCCGACTCTTTCCTGCAGGACCGGCGCGGCGCGCAGCGCACCTACGAGGTCACCGAGGTCAACGAGATGCTGCAGGGCATGGAGCGCTTCAACGGCGTCTTCATCTGCACCACCAACCTGCTCGACCGGCTCGATCAGGCGGCGTTGCGGCGCTTCACCTTCAAGATCAAGTTCATGCCGCTCACGGCCGTGCAGCGCGAGCGCATGTTCGTGACCGAGGCGCTGGCGGGCGATGCGACGCTGATGACCGGCGAAGCGAAGTCGCGGCTCGCGCAGTTGTCACAACTGTGCCCGGGGGATTTCGCTGCCGTGAAGCGGCAGACCGATATTCTCGCGGTCGCGTTCTCGGCGGCGGAGTTTCTCGATCAGCTCGAAGCCGAGCACCGCATCAAGCCCGAGGTGCGCGAATCGCGCGGCATGGGCTTCGTTCAGTAACAACGACCAACGAGTGGGCGTGAAGCCCCGGGGGACGAGGAGGAATCCATGGGCTTTCGCAAGACAGACCTGCGGCGGTTGCCGCGTCCCGGCGCCTGGGCGGCCGCAATGGCGTTCGCCGCGGCCAGCCTGCTGGCGGGTTGCGGTGGAGGCGGCGGAGGGGGCGGCGGAGGTGGTTTTCCGATCATCGCGCCGCCGGCCGGCACCGCGCCGCCTGCCAGCGGCGGCATCGTTGCGTCTTCGTCGGTCGCAGGCCTGTGCGCCGCGCCGCGCAACGGCATCGATCCGGACACCGGCGCCGCCTACCCCGACCGCGCCGGTTCCGTCGACAACGAGAAGAGCTGGGTGCGCGGCTGGATCGACGAGACCTACCTCTGGTATGGCGAGGTGCCGGCCAGCCTCATGGCCGCCGACTATGCGACGCCCATTGCGTTCTTCAACGTGCTCAAGACCCCGGCCACCACGCCTTCGGGCCGCGCGAAGGACCGCTTCCACTTCGTCTACGACACCGAGGTGTACCGCCAGCTGTCGCAAGGCGGCGTCTCGGCGGGCTACGGCATGGAGTTCGCGTTCGTGCGCAACACCCGCCCGCGCGACCTGCGCATCGCCTTCACCGAGCCGGGCTCGCCCGCCGCAACGAACGGCATCGCGCGCGGCGCGAAGGTGCTGGAGGTCGACGGGGTCGATGTCGTCGATGGCACCAACACCACGGTGATCAACCGCGGCATCTCGCCGCAGGCCGTCGGCGAATCGCACACCTTCAAGCTGCAGGAGGGCAGCGCGACGCGCACCGTCACGCTGGCGGCCGCCAGGATCACCAGCACGCCGGTGCAGAACGTCGGCACCATCGGCGCCGCAGGCAACCGCGTCGGCTACTTCCTGTTCAACGACCACATCACGACCTCCGAGGCCCAACTCATCGCGGCGGTGAACAAGCTCAAGGAGGACGGCGGCATCCAGGACCTGGTGCTCGACATGCGCTACAACGGCGGCGGCCAGCTCAACATCGCGAGCCGGCTGGCCTACATGGTGGCCGCGCCGGCAGCGACCGCCGGCAAGACCTTCGAGCGCATGAGCTTCAACGACAAGAACCCGTTCCACCTGTCGCCCGCCCAGACCCAGGTTCCCTTCCTGACCACCAGCCGCACCGGCCAGCCCCTGCCCACGCTCGGCCTCTCGCGCGTCACCGTGCTGACGGGCCCCGACACCTGCTCGGCCAGCGAATCGGTGATCAACAGCCTGCGCGGCGTCGGCGTCACCGTCAACCTCGTGGGCGGCACCAGCTGCGGCAAGCCCTACGGCTTCTTTCCGCAGGACAACTGCGGCACCACCTACTTCGCGATCCAGTTCAAGGGCGTGAACCAGGCGGGCTACGGCGACTATGGCGATGGCTTCTCGCCCACCTGCGTCGTGGCCGACGATTTCGGCCACCCGCTGGGCGACCCGAACGAGGCGCGGCTCGCCGCGGCCCTGACCTTGCGCAGCTCCGGCGCGTGTCCGGCGGTCGCTTCGTCCAAGGCCGTACCGGGCATCGGCCTCGACAAGGCGCAAACCTCGGCCGACGAAGAGCAGCCCTATCTGCTCCAACGCACGCCACTGCGCGAAAACCGCCTGCTCGGACCCTCGCCCACCGAGGGTTGAGGCCGCCTCGCAGCGGCTTCGCGGAAAAACCTAGCCACGGCGCTTGCCATGCCCGTGCCTTGACCTTTAGAGTTTGGCAAACGTTTGCGCAAAGCTTTGCGCACCGTTTGTATTTCAGTGTCCTCGACTGAAAACCAAATTCTTAGGAGCAGAAGATGCGCAAATGGATCGGGACGATGTTCACCTTCATCGTCGTTGCGGTGCTGGTGGGTTGCGGTGGCGGCGGTGACGGAAGCGGCGGCATCGGACTCGCGCCCGGCTTCGGCGCGTCGCCGGCCCCCGCGCAGAAGATCATCATCGACAGCGACTACAACACCATGAGCGACGACGGCCAGCTCGGCGTCATGGCCGCGCAGCTGCAGGCTTCGGGCAAGGTCCAGGTCATGGGCATCAGCGTCGTCTCCGGCAACCAGTGGCTCAGGCAGGGCGTGGCCGATGCGCTGATGTCGGTCGAACGGCTCGGCGTGGGCGACCGCATCGGCATCTACGTCGGGGCGAACTACGCGCTCAACCACACCTTCGCCGACGTCGAGGCCGAAATGGCCGCAGGCGCGGGCGGCGACGGCTACCTCGGCGCCTGGAGCGGACCCGAGCCCAAGACCGATGCCGACCTGAAGCCCTCGCCCGACGGCTTCGCCACCCACACGCTGGTGCAGCGCAGGAGCGCGGTCGACTTCATCGTCGATACGGTGAAGGCCAACCCGAACGAGATCACCATCCTCGCCATCGGCCCGCTCACCAACATCGCGCTCGCAGCGAAGCAGAACCCCGAGATCGTGCCGCTGATCAAGAAGATCGTCTACATGGGCGGCGCCATCGACGTGCCGGGCAACACCACCAAGACCGCGGAGTTCAACTGGTGGTTCGACCCCGACGCCGCGCAGTTCGTGGTGCGCCTGCCGATCCCGCAGGTGGTGGTGCCGCTCGACGTGACCGACACCGTGTTCCTCACCAAGGCCATCTACGACCGCATCGCCCACCCGGCCAGGCCGACCGCCGTGACGGAGGTGTTCCGCAAGCTCAACGGCTATGGCTTCAGCGGCACCAACGGCTTCGAGAACAACCCGGACTACACCCAGAACATCTGGGACACGCTGACGCTGGCCTACCTGATCGACCCGGCCTACGCGACCCAGACGGTGGAGCGGTATGTCGACGTGGTGGCCAAGCCCGGCGCGGCAGACAACGGCCGCTCCATCGGCTATGCCTCGCAGCCCGCGGGGCCGACGCTGCAGAAGATGACGGTGGTGAAGAAGTTCGACAACGCGCGCTTCTTCGCGCTCTACGTCGACCTGCTGACGCGGCCGGTGCCGATCACGCTGCCCGCCGCCACGAACTGAGCGTCTAGAACGCCTCGCAGACCCGCAGCACCTCGGTGCCATAGGCCTCGAGCTTCTTGGTGCCGATGCCGCTGATACCCTGCAGGTCTTCGAGCGTCGCCGGTGCGCGCTCGGCGATCGACGCCAGCGTGGCGTCGTGGAAGATCACGTAGGCCGGCAGGTTGTGCTCGCGCGCCACCTCGGCGCGCCAGGCCTTGAGCGCCTCGAAGCGCTTCTTGCCGATGTCGTCGAGCTTGGCCGCGGCCGGCGAGGGCGCGCCCTTGGCGACCTTCTCGCGGCGGGACTTGCGCTCTGCCGGCGACGACACCGATTCGCGCAGCGTCACGTTCGTCTCGCCCTTGAGCACCGCGCGCGATCCCTCGGTGAGCTTGAGCGTGTTGAAGGCCTCGGCATCGACCGAGAGCGCACCTGTCGCGATCAGCTGGCGCAGCACGCCGCGCAGCTGCACCTCGCTGAACTCCGCGCCCAGCCCGAAGGTGCTGATGCGTTCGTGCCCGAACTGCTTGACCTTCTCGGTCGCCTTGCCGCGCAGGATGTCCATGATGTGGCCCGCGCCGAAGCTGATGCCGCTCAGCTGCTGCACGCGGTAGATGGTGCTCAGCAGCTTGCGTGCGGCATCGGTGCCGTCCCACACCTGCGGCGGGTTCAGGCAGTTGTCGCAGTTGCCGCAGGGCGTGCTCTTCTCGCCGAAGTAGCCGAGCAGGCGCACGCGACGGCAGTCGCTCGCCTCGGCCAGCGAGAGCAGCGCGTCGAGCTTGCCGCGCATCACCTGCTTGAACTCTTCGCCGGCCGGGCTCTCGTCGATCATGCGGCGCTGGTTCACCACGTCCTGCAGGCCGTAGGCCATCCAGGCGTCGGCCGGTGCGCCGTCGCGGCCCGCGCGGCCGGTTTCCTGGTAGTAGCCCTCGATGTTCTTCGGCATGTCGAGATGGCCGACGAAGCGCACGTCGGGCTTGTCGATGCCCATGCCGAACGCGATGGTCGCGACCATCACGATGCCTTCTTCGCGCAGGAAGCGGTCCTGGTGCTTCTGGCGCACCGCCGCATCGAGTCCTGCGTGGTAGGGCAGGGCGTTGATGCCGGCGCCCTGCAGCGTGGTCGCGAGGTCTTCCACCCGCTTGCGCGACTGGCAATAGACCACGCCCGCATCGCCCTCGTGCTCGCGCTCGATGAAACGCAGCAGCTGCGTGGTCGCGTCCTTCTTCTCGACGATGGTGTAGCGGATGTTCGGCCGGTCGAAGCTGGAGACGAACTGGCGCGCCTCCTCGAGCTGAAGCCGCTCGACGATGTCGGCGCGCGTGAGCGCATCGGCCGTGGCGGTGAGCGCGATGCGCGGCACGCCCGCATAGCGCTCGTGCAGCACGGTGAGCGCGCGGTATTCGGGGCGGAAGTCGTGGCCCCACTGGCTCACGCAATGCGCCTCGTCGATCGCGAACAGCGACAGCTTGCCGCGCTCGTTCAGCGAATCGAGCTGTGACAGGAAGCGCGGCGTGTTGACCCGCTCGGGCGCCGCGTAAAGCAGCGTGATCTCGCCGCGCAGCATGCGGCGCTCCACATCCTGCGTCTGCTCCCAGTCGAGCGTGGAATTCAGGAAGGCCGCGTTCACCCCGGCTTCGTGCAGCGCGCCGACCTGGTCGTGCATCAGCGCGATCAGCGGCGACACCACCACCGACACGCCGCGCCCCGCGCGCTGCCGCGCGATGGCCGGGATCTGGTAGCACAGCGACTTGCCGCCGCCCGTGGGCATCAGCACCAGCGCGTCGCCGCCGCCCACCACGTGGTCGACGATGTCCTGCTGGGCGCCGCGGAACTGGGAGTAGCCGAAGACTTCGTGGAGGATTTCGGCCGGTGCGCAGCTGCTGCCGGGGGCGTCGAGGGGGCGGGGAGCGAGGGAGGACACAGGCAGCAGAGGCGGAGGGCGGGAGGGGGACGAGGGGGAGGGCCGTCGATTGTCCCCCAGCAACCCGGATATGACTGTGGCATGAGGTTTGCAATGATCAAACCCGTCCTGCCGCCCTTCTTGTATAGACAGCAATTTGGTGCATTTCCCCGGGGGATGCACCGAAAATGACATTCCGGGTTATCCTGTATATACAAGTTGGGGCGCCTGGCAACAATGCGAGGTGTGCGCAGCCCGAGCCCCGGGGCGCATCGCCGAGCCATCTCTCAAAGAACGGAACCAGGAGTACCCATGGTCAAGACGGTAGTTGTGAAAGTCGCTTCGCTGCTGGCAGCAGGCGCATGTGCAGCGGGCATGGCCGGAACGGCCGCCGCCCAGGAAACCAAGATCGCGCTCGGCATGTCCGGCTGGACCGGCTTCGCGCCGCTCTCGCTGGCCGACAAGGCCGGCATCTTCAAGAAGAACGGCCTGGACGTCGAACTCAAGATGATTCCGCAGAAGGACCGCCACCTGGCGCTGGCCTCCGGCGCCATCCAGTGCGCGGCCACCACCGTGGAAACGCACGTGGCCTGGAACGCCAACGGCGTGCCCATCGTGCAGATCTTCCAGATGGACAAGTCCTACGGCGCCGACGGCCTCGCGGTGCGCAACGACGTCAAGAGCTTCGCCGACCTGAAGGGCAAGACCATCGGCGTGAGCGCGCCCGGCACCGCGCCGTACTTCGGCCTGGCCTGGATGCTCAGCAAGAACGGCATGACCCTGAAGGACGTGAAGGTGGTCTCGCTCGAGCCGCAGCCCGCCGCCCAGGCCTTCGTGGCCGGCCAGAACGACGCCGCCATGACCTACGAGCCGTATCTCTCGACCGTGCGCGCCAACCCCGCCGCCGGCAAGATCCTGGCCACCACGCTCGACTACCCGATGGTGATGGACACCGTGGGCTGCGCGCCCACCTGGCTCAAGGCCAACGCCAAGGCCGCGCAGGCACTGACCCAGTCGTACTTCGAGGCGCTGGACATGATCAAGGCCGATCCGGCCAAGGCCAACGAGCTCATGGGCTCGGCCGTCAAGCAGAGCGGCGAGCAGTTCGCCAAGTCGTCGGCCTACCTGCGCTGGCAGGACAAGGCGGCCAACCAGAAGTTCTTTGCGGGTGAACTCACCGCCTTCATGAAGGAGGCCGCGGCCATCCTGCTGGAAGCTGGCGTGATCCGCAAGGCCCCTGAAGACTACACGGCCACGTTCGATGCAAGCTTCGTCAAGTAAGGCCCTGCCGCAGATGGCGCCCCGCGCGGCGTCTGCGCCCGCCGTTTCACCCCAATCCGCGACACCACCCATGGCACCCGTGCGCCGCCGCGCGTTCGCGCCCCTCGAACCCATCAGCGCGCGTGCCCGCGTGGTGCTGGGCCTCGGCTTCTTCGTCCTGTTCGTGCTCGTGTGGGCGCTCGCCACGCTCGGCGGCTTCGTGTCGCCGACCTTCCTGGCGAGCCCGCCGACCATGGTCAAGGAGGGCTGGCTGCTCTTCGCCGAGTACGGTTTCATCGGCGACATCGGCATGACCGTGTGGCGCGTGTTCGGCGGCTTCCTGCTGGCCGCGGTGCTTGCCGTGCCGCTGGGCATCGCGATGGGCACCTGGAAGACGGTCGAGGCTTTCTTCGAGCCCTTCGTCTCGTTCTGCCGCTACCTGCCGGCCTCGGCCTTCATTCCGCTGCTCATCCTGTGGGCGGGCCTGGGCGAGATGCAGAAGCTCCTGGTGATCTTCATCGGCTCCTTCTTCCAGATCGTGCTGATGGTGGCCGTCACCGTGGGCGGCGCGCGGCGCGACCTCGTCGAGGCGGCCTACACGCTGGGCGCGAACAGCCGCGGCATCGTGGCGCGGGTGCTCGTTCCGGGCGCTGCGCCGGGCATCGCCGAAACGCTGCGCCTCGTGCTCGGCTGGGCATGGACCTACGTGATCGTGGCCGAGCTGATCGGCTCGTCCTCGGGCATCGGCCACATGATCACCGACAGCCAGGCGCTCCTGAACACCGGGCAGATCATCTTCGGGATCATCGTGATCGGCGTCATCGGGCTCCTGTCCGACTTCGCTTTCAAGGCGCTCAACCGCCGCCTCTTTGCATGGGCCGCACTGTGATGACGACGCAGAACCAACTCTCCATCCAGGGCGTCTCGCGCGTCTTCACCGGCTCCAAGGGGCAGCGCACGCAGGCGCTGTTGCCCATCGACTTCGAGGTGAAGGAGAACGACTTCGTCACCATCCTCGGCCCCTCGGGCTGCGGCAAATCGACGCTGCTGCGCGTCGTGGCGGGTCTGGACTTTCCGACCACCGGCCAGGTGCTGCTCGACGGCGAGCGCGTCGAAGGCCCGGGCGCCGACCGCGGCGTGGTGTTCCAGAGCTACACGCTCTTTCCGTGGCTCACCGTGGCGCAGAACATCCGCTTCGGCCTGCGCGAGCGCGGCATGAGCGAAGCCGACCAGAAGGAGCGCAGCGAATTCTTCATCGCCAAGGTGGGCCTGCGCGGCTTCGAGCACCACTTTCCGAAACAGCTCTCGGGCGGCATGCAGCAGCGCACCGCGATTGCGCGCGCGCTCGCCAACGACCCCAAGATGCTGCTGCTCGACGAGCCCTTCGGCGCGCTCGACAACCAGACCCGCGTACTGATGCAGGAGTTGCTGCTCGGCATCTGGGAGTCGGCGCGCAAGACGGTGCTGTTCGTCACGCACGACATCGACGAGGCGATCTTCATGGCCAACCGCGTGGCGGTGTTCAGCGCGCGGCCGGGCCGCATCAAGACCGAGATCGCGGTCGACTTTCCGCACCCGCGCAGCTACACGATCAAGACCTCGCCGGAGTTCATGGACATCAAGGCGCGCTTGACCGAAGAGATCCGCGCCGAGTCGATGGCTGCCGCGGAGCATTGAAAGCACGATGAAACGCGACCTGCCGACCCTCGCGCTCTACGCGCAAGTCAAGGATCACATCTCCCGGAAGATCCAGGACGGCACGTGGCCGCCCGGCCACCGCCTGCCTTCGGAGCATGAGCTGGTCGCGCAGTTCGGCATGGCGCGCATGACGGTGAACCGCGCGCTGCGGGAGCTCGTGGAGCAGGGCCGCATCGTGCGCGTGGCGGGTGTCGGCAGCTTCGTGGCCGAGAACAAGCCGCAGTCGACGCTGCTGCAGATCGCCAACATCGCCAGCGAGATCCGCCAGCGCGGCCACGACTACCGCTGCGAGATGATCGAAGTCGAGCGCATCGCGGCCTCGCCCGACGTGGCCGCCTGGCTCGGCCTGCGCCCCGGCGACTCGGTGTTCCACAGCGCCTGCCTGCACTGGGAGAACGACACGCCCGTGCAGCTCGAGGAGCGCTACGTCAATCCGCAGGTCGTGCCCGACTACCTCGAGCAAGATTTTGCCGCCGTGCCGCCCAGCGAATACCTGGTGCGCAACGTGCCCTTCGACCAGATCGAACACGTCGTCGATGCCGTGCTGCCCAGCGCCGAACAGGCCGCCCGGCTCGCGATGACACCGACGGACCCCTGCCTGCTGCTGACGCGCCGCACGTGGATTCGCAACACGCCCGTGACCTGGGTGCGCTGCCTGCATCCCGCTTCGCGCTACAGCCTGGGCAGCCGCTTCAAAGCCGACGGCAACCCCAGCTTCGGCTAGAGCAATGAACTCTCCCCCAGTCTTCGCGCACTTCGTGTCGCAACGCCCACCCCCTCACCGGGGGCAACACCGGCGGCCCGGCAATGCCGGTTCCGCGGTGTTCCACGAAGGGACGTAGTTTTTTAAACGTCGCTATCGACTCGGTTTTCTCTCGCAACCACTTGTATAGACAGGTTCACATGCCAAGCAATCACACCGCCAAACCCGAAGCCACACTGACCCTCACGCCCGGCAAGGTCGATCTTGCGATGCTGCGCCGCATCCAGGCCGGCGGCGTGCAGCTCGCGCTCGATCCGTCGGTGCGCGGCGGCATGGCGCAGGCCGAAGCGGCGGTGCGCCACATCGTCGAGAACGACCAGGTCGTCTACGGCATCAACACCGGCTTCGGCAAGCTCGCGAGCACGCGCATCGGCAACGACCATCTGGCCGAGCTGCAGCGCAACCTCGTGCTGTCGCACAGCGTGGGCACGGGCGAGCCGCTGGCTGCGCCGGTGGTGCGCATGATCCTCGCGACCAAGGCGGTGAGTCTCGCGCGCGGCCACTCGGGCGTGCGGCCCGCGCTGGTCGATGCGCTGCTGGCGCTGTTCAACGCGGGCGTGACGCCCAGTATTCCGTGCAAGGGTTCGGTGGGCGCCTCGGGCGACCTCGCGCCGCTCGCGCACATGGCCTGCGTGCTGATCGGCGAAGGCGAAGCGACGCTGGCCGACGGCAAGAAGGTCAGCGGCGCCGAAGCGATGCGCAGCATCGGCCTCGAGCCCTTCGTGCTCGGCCCCAAGGAAGGCCTGGCGCTGCTCAACGGCACGCAGGTGTCGACGGCGCTGGCGCTCGCCGGCCTGTTCGGTGCGGAAGACGTGTTCGCTGCCGCGCTCATGTCGGGCGCGCTGTCGCTCGAAGCGATCCAGGGTTCGATCAAGCCCTTCGACGCGCGCATCCACGCGGCACGCGGCCAGCCCGGCCAGATCGCTGTGGCAGGCGCGGTGCGCACGCTGCTCGAAGGCAGCGAGATCGTGCCGTCGCACGCCGACTGCGGCCGCGTGCAGGACCCGTACTCGGTGCGCTGCATCCCGCAGGTGATGGGCGCCTGCCTCGACAACCTCGCGCATGCATCGCGCGTGCTGGTCATCGAGGCCAACGCCGCATCGGACAACCCGCTCGTGTTCTGCGACACCGGCGAAGTGATCTCGGGCGGTAACTTCCACGCCGAGCCCGTCGCCTTTGCGGCCGACATCATCGCGCTGGCCGTGAGCGAAGTCGGCGCCATTGCCGAGCGCCGCATCGCGCTGCTGCTCGACACCGGCCTCTCGGGCCTGCCGCCGTTCCTGGTGCGCGATGGCGGTCTCAACTCCGGCTTCATGATCGCGCAGGTCACGGCCGCCGCACTCGCGTCGGAGAACAAGTCGCTCGCGCATCCAGGCAGCGTCGACAGCCTGCCGACCTCGGCCAACCAGGAAGACCACGTCTCGATGGCCACCTTCGCCGCGCGCCGCCTGGGCGACATGGTCAACAACACGGCCGTTGTCGTCGGCATCGAGGCCATGGCCGCCGCGCAAGGCATCGAGCTCAAACGCAAGCTCAAGAGCTCGCCGCTGGTGGAGGCGGAGTTCGCCGCCATCCGCCAGCAGGTCGCATTCCTCGAACGCGACCGCTACCTCGCACCCGACATCGAAGCCATGCGCCAGTGGGCGCTGAAGGCCGATCTGCCGGCCGCGCTGCTCGACATCCTGCCCAGTCACTCGTAATTCATCACCCGACAAGGAGAACCACGCCATGAACGCTCCCGAAAAATTCGCCCTGAACAACCCCGACGCCGCCGACCCGCGCCACGATCCGACGCGCGTGATCCGCGCCCCGCGCGGCAGCGAGCTCCACTGCAAGAGCTGGCTCACCGAAGCGCCGTTCCGCATGTTGCAGAACAACCTCGATGCCGAGGTGGCGGAGCGTCCGCAAGACCTCGTGGTGTACGGCGGCATCGGCCGCGCCGCGCGCAACTGGGCCTGCTACGACCAGATCCTCGCGTCGCTGAAGGAACTGAACGACGACGAGACGCTGCTCATCCAGTCGGGCAAGCCGGTCGGCGTGTTCAAGACGCACGAGAACGCACCGCGCGTGCTGCTCGCCAACTCGAACCTCGTGCCCAAGTGGGCCAACTGGGAGCACTTCAACGAACTCGACCGCCAGGGCCTCTTCATGTACGGCCAGATGACGGCGGGCAGCTGGATCTACATCGGCAGCCAGGGCATCGTGCAGGGCACCTTCGAGACTTTCGTCGAAGCCGGCCGCCAGCACTACGGCAACAGCCTCGCGGGCAAGTGGATCCTCACCGCCGGCCTCGGCGGCATGGGCGGCGCACAGCCGCTCGCGGCCACGCTGGCGGGCGCGGTGTCGCTCAACATCGAGTGCCAGCAGGCCAGCATCGACTTCCGCCTGCGCACGCGCTATGTCGACAAGCAGGCGCGCGACATCGACCATGCGCTCGAACTCATCCGGCAGCACTGCGACGCGAAGGAAGCCGTGTCGATCGCGCTGCTCGGCAATGCGGCCGACATCCTTCCCGAACTCGTGAAGCGCGCGAAGGCCGGCGGTCTGAAGCCCGACCTCGTGACCGACCAGACCTCCGCGCACGACCTGATCAACGGCTACCTGCCTTCGGGCTGGAGCGTGCCGCAATGGCAGGCCGCGATGAAGGACGCCTCGCAGCACGACGCGTTGAAGAAGGCGGCCGCCAAGTCCTGCGCCGTGCACGTGCAGGCCATGCTCGACTTCCAGGCCATGGGCATCCCCACCGTCGACTACGGCAACAACATCCGCCAGGTCGCGTTCGACGAAGGCGTGAAGAACGCCTTCGACTTCCCGGGCTTCGTGCCGGCCTACATCCGCCCGCTGTTCTGCGAAGGCAAGGGCCCGTTCCGCTGGGTGGCGCTCTCGGGCGACCCGGAGGACATCTACAAGACCGACGCCAAGATCAAGGAGCTGTTCCCCGAGAACACCCACACCCACCGCTGGCTCGACATGGCGCGCGAGCGCATCGCCTTCCAGGGCCTGCCCGCGCGCATCTGCTGGCTGGGCCTGGGCGAGCGCCACATCGCCGGCCTGGCCTTCAACGAGATGGTGAAGAACGGCGAGCTGAAGGCGCCCATCGTCATCGGCCGCGACCACCTCGACACCGGCTCGGTCGCCAGCCCCAACCGCGAGACCGAAGCCATGAAGGACGGCACCGATGCCGTCTCCGACTGGCCGCTGCTCAACGCGTTGCTCAACACCGCGGGCGGCGCCACCTGGGTCAGCCTGCACCATGGCGGCGGCGTCGGCATGGGCTACTCGCAGCACTCGGGCGTGGTGATCGTGTGCGACGGCACCGACGCGGCCGCCAAGCGCATCGAGCGCGTGCTCTTCAACGACCCGGCCACCGGCGTGATGCGCCACGCCGACGCGGGCTACGACATTGCGATTGCCACCGCGAAGAAGCAGGGCCTCAAGCTGCCGATGGTGAAGTGATGGCCGGCGCGGCTCTTCCTGACGCCCGGGAACTGCAGTGCCGCGTGCAGGCGCGCGTGGACGACGCGCTGGTCGCGCAGTTCCAGCGCGACGGTGCGGTCTGCATCCGCCAGCTGCTCACGGCCGATGAGCTCGCATTGCTGCGCGACGGCATCGAGGCCAACCTCGCATCGCCGAGTCCGCGCGCCAAGGTGGCGAGCCGCCCCGACGACCCAGGCCGCTTCTTCGAGGACTTCTGCAACTGGCAGGAGATCGACGCCTTCCGCCGCTTCATCTTCGAGGCGCCGCTCGCGCCGCTGGCCCAGCGCCTGATGGGTTCGCAGACCGTGCGGCTCTACCACGACCACCTGCTGGTCAAGGAGCCCGGCACGCGGCAGCGCACGCCCTGGCACCAGGACCAGCCCTACTACAACATCGAAGGCCGGCAGAACATCAGCATGTGGATTCCGGTCGATCCGGTGTCGCGTGCCGCCACGCTCGAGTTCGTGGCCGGCTCCCACAAGGGGCCGTGGCTGATGCCGCGCACCTTCATGGACAACCACGCCAAGTGGTTCCCCGAAGGCAGCCTCGACGACCTGCCCGACATCGAGGGCGCGCGCGAGCGCTTCCCCATCGTGGGCTGGAACATCGAGCCCGGCGATTTCGTCTGCTTCCACATGCTCACGCTGCATGCGGCCGCCGGGGTCGAGGGGCCGAACCGGCGCCGCGTGTTCTCGGTGCGCTTCCTGGGCGACGACATCCGCCATGCGCCGCGCAGCTGGAAGACCTCGCCGGACTTTCCCGGCCTGGCCGAGACGCTGCCGGCCGGCGCACCGATGGACGACGCACGCTTTCCGCTGCTGGTGGGCTGACCCGGGGTAAGACGAAGGTAGAAAGAAAAAGCAGGCCGATTCCCGCCAAATGGGAATCAGGCCTTGGATGTGGGAACGCCGGGCAAGATACTGCACGCCGGTTCCCACTTTCGACATCTAGGGCCTGTTCACACTATGCAAGGGGTCGCGAAGCTCGCCACAGCCCGCCCATCAAGGCGCGTGACGCCGTGCGTGCATGCGCGCGCACAAGGAGCGCAACGCCGAGGGGCGCCTTGCAGCCAGCTCCTTTGCGAAGCAACGCGACCCCTTGCATAGCGTGAACAGGCCCTAGCGACAGCCCACGATGACGCCCCCGACCGACGCCTCCGCCCACAACGACCGCGCCCTGCTGGTGCTGTCGGTGCTGGCGCAGAGCAAGGTGGCGATGACCGCGGCCGAACTGGGCCAGGCCACCGGCCTGGTCAAGAGCACGCTGTACCGCCAGATCGCCACGCTGCGGCGCTGGGGCTTCGTGATGGAGTCGGACGGGCGCTACTCGCCGGGTCCGGTGAGCGTGCAGCTCGCCAGCGGCTTCGACGGCAACTCCGACCTCGTCATCGCGGCCCGCGCCGACATGCGCGCACTGGTGCAGCAGAGTCACGAGAGCGTGGCCCTGGTCACCTTGGTGAACGACCGCGTGGTCTGCCTCGAGATGATCGACAGCGAGCATTCGCTGCGTTGCTCCTTCGACCGGGGGCGCAGCGTGCCGGCCAGCGACGGCGCCAGCGCCAAGTGCCTGCTGGCCCACATGCCGCTCGACCAGCGCGACGCCCTGCTCGACGGCCTGGGCGAAAGCGCCATGCGCCGCGCCGAGCGCGTCGCCGAACTCGATGCGATCCGCCAGGCCGGCCATGCCGTGACCCAGGGCGAGGTCGATGCCGGCGTCTGGGGCGCGAGCGCGCCGGTGCTGGCGTCGGGCCGTCGCCTGCGCGGCGCGATCACGCTCATGGCGCCACTCACGCGCGTCGAGGGCATGGAAGCTGCATTGCTCCACATGACCGTCGTCACGGCGGCCCGCATTTCCCGCGCTCTGCAGTAGGCGCGGCATCTTTCTCCCTCTCTCTGCCTTTTCAAACCCACGGAAGCTTTTTCACCATGAACACCCGTCGCACTCTTGTCGTCGCCGCCGCACTTTCCGGCCTCGCTCTCTTCGGTTTCGCCGGCGCCGCGCAAGCCCAGGGCGAGCCGCTGCGCGTGGCCACCGATGCCACCTTCCCGCCGATGGAGTTCGTGGAGAACGGCAAGCGCACCGGCTTCGACGTGGAATTGGTCGAGGCCATCGGCAAGACGCTGGGCCGCAAGATCGAATGGATCGACATCGACTTCAAGGGCCTCGTGCCGGGCCTGGTCTCCAGGCGCTTCGACATGGCCGTGTCGGCCATCTACATCACCGACGAGCGCAAGAAGGTCGTCGACTTCACCTCGCCGTACTACGCGGGCGGCCTGGTGGTCATGGTGAAGGACGGCAACGCCGCCATCAAGACGCCGGCCGACATCAACGGCAAGAAGGTCAGCGTGCAGGTCGGTACCAAGTCGGTCGCCTACACGAAGGAGAAATTCCCGCAGGTGCAGCTGATGGAAGTCGAGAAGAACCAGGAAATGTTCAACCTCGTGGACATCGGCCGCGCCGATGCCGCCGTGACCGGCAAGCCCGCCGCCTACCAGTACGTGCGCACGCGCGGCGGCCTGAAGGTGCTGCCCGAGCAGATCACCACCGAGGAATACGGCATGGCCATCCGCAAGGACACGCCCGAACTCACCAAGGCCGTGAACGGCGCCATCGAGAAGCTCAAGGCCGACGGCACCTACGCGCAGATCGTCAACAAGTGGTTCAGCAGCCCCGCCAAGTAAGCGCGCGATGGACTTCGATTTCTCGCCGGTCTGGCAGGGCTGGCCCGACCTGCTGCGCGGCGCGCTCGTCACGGTGGAAATCACCGCCTGCGCGCTCGCGCTCGGCTGCGTGCTCGGCCTGTTGGTCGGCATCGGCCGGCTCAACCCGAAGCGCCGCTGGCTCTACGGCATCTGCACGGCCTACGTGGCGGCCATTCGCGGCACGCCGCTCCTGGTGCAGCTGTTCATCCTGTTCTTCGGCCTGCCGCACTTCGGCATCCTGCTGCCGGCCTTCCTGTGCGGCGTGCTGGGGCTGGGCGTGTACTCCGGCGCCTATGTGTCGGAGATCGTGCGCGGCGCGATCCAGTCGATCGACAAGGGCCAGACGATGGCGGCGCAGTCGCTCGGCATGACGCCCGGCGTGGCGATGCGCCAGATCGTGCTGCCGCAGGCAGTGGTGCGCATGATTCCGCCGCTGGGCAACGAGTTCATCGCGCTGATCAAGAACTCGGCGCTGGTGTCGCTGTTGACGATTCATGACGTGATGCACGAGGGGCAGAAGATCATCAGCGTGTCGTACCGTTCGCTGGAGGTGTACCTCGCGATCGCGGTCGTGTACTTCGTGCTCACCGGAACGATGACGCTGATCCTTCGGCACTTCGAGCAGAAGCTGCGCCAAGGTGGGTTGATGCGATGAGCGCGGTTCGTTTTTCTCGTGCCGCGCTGCCGGCGATGCCGTGGAAGAACGGTGGCGGCACCACGCAGGAAATCGCGAGCTGGCCGCAGGGCGCGGGGCTCGACAGCTTCGGCTGGCGCGTGAGCATCGCGACCATCGCGGCGGCGGGGCCGTTCTCGGTGTTCGCGGGCATCGACCGCAGCATCATGCTGCTCGAAGGCGACGGCGTGCGGCTGTTCACGCACGACGGGCGCGTGGAGCATCGGCTCGATGTGCCGCACCGGCCGTTCGCCTTCAGTGGCGACGATGCGATCGACTGCACGCTGCTCGGCGGCGCATCGAACGATTTCAACGTGATGACGCGGCACGGACAGTGGCGTGCCGATGTGCAGGTGTGGGACCACGCATCGGCCATCGAGGCCGCGCCGCACGGCGTGTTGCTGGCCTTGCGCGGCGCATGGCGGTTGAACGACGAGGCCTGCGCCGAGGGCGAGGGCCTGCACTGGGCCGACGCGGCGAAGGCGTGGCAAGCCGTACCGGAGAGCGAAGGCGCGCGGCTGGTGGCGGTCCGCATCGTGCCGGCGTAACCTGCAGAAAGTGGAAGACGATGAAACCTGCAAACGAATATCCATCGGCCGATGGTCTCTGGACCGGCCTGCGCCTTGCGCCCGAGGCGGCGCCCGGCGTGGCGCCGGAAGCTGGCGCCGACGCGGCCATCGTGGTCGCGCAGGGCGAGATCCGCTGGGTCGGCGCGCGCAACGCGCTGCCGGCCGAATTCACGGGCCTCGCAGCGCACGACGGCGGCGGCGCACTGGTCACGCCCGGTCTCGTCGACTGCCATACGCACCTGGTTTACGGCGGCCAGCGCGCGAACGAATTCGCAATGCGTCTTGCAGGCGCCACGTACGAGGAAGTGGCGAAGGCCGGCGGCGGCATCGTCTCGTCGGTGCGCGCCACGCGCGAGGCCGATGAAGACACGCTCTTCGCGCAGGCCGCAGCGCGCCTCGAACAGCTGCTGGCCGACGGCGTGTGCGCCATCGAGATCAAGTCGGGCTATGGCCTGTCGCTGGAACACGAGCGCAAGCAGTTGCGCGTGGCGCGGCGCCTGGGCGAAGCCTACGGCGTGACCGTGCGCACCACCTTCCTCGGCGCGCATGCGCTGCCGCCCGAATACGCGGGCCGCAGCGGCGACTACATCGACCTCGTGTGCCGCGAGATGCTGCCCGTGCTCGCGGCCGAAGGGCTGGTCGATGCGGTCGACGTGTTCTGCGAACGCATTGCCTTCTCGCTCGAAGAAACCGAACGGGTCTTCCAGGCCGCCAAGGCGCTGGGCCTGCCGGTCAAGCTGCATGCCGAGCAGTTGTCGGACATGGGCGGCGCCGCGCTGGCAGCGCGCTACGGCGCGCTGTCGTGCGACCACATCGAGCACCTGTCGGCCGAGGGCATCGAAGCCATGCGGCAGTCGGGCACCGTGGCCGTGCTGCTGCCCGGCGCCTACTACACGCTGCGCGACACGCACCTGCCGCCCATCGCCGCGCTGCGCGCCGCGGGCGTGCCGATGGCGGTGTCGACCGACCACAACCCCGGCACCTCGCCAGCGCTGAGCCTGCTGCTGATGGTCAACATGGCCTGCACGCTGTTTCGCCTGACGGTGCCCGAGGCGCTGGCCGGCGTGACCGTGCACGCGGCGCGCGCGCTGGATCTGCAGGACACGCACGGCGCCATCGCGCCCGGCATGCCCGCGAACTTCGTGCTGTGGAACGTGCGCGAAGCGGCCGAGCTCGCCTACTGGTTCGGTCAGAAGCCCGCGCGCACCGTCGTGCGGCAAGGTCTTGTCACCATGGAGAACGCGGTATGACGCGCACGCTTTTCGCAGCCGATGCGCTGCTGCCCGCAGGCTGGACGAAGAACGTCCTGCTGTCGTGGAACGACGCCGGCCAGCTCACGCAGGTCCAGTCCGCCGCGCAACCGCCTGCGGACGCCCAGGTGGCGAGTGGCCCGGTGATTCCCGGCATGCCCAACCTGCATTCGCACGCTTTCCAGCGCGCCTTCGCGGGCCTGACCGAGCACCGCGCCGAGCAGCACGACAGTTTCTGGAGCTGGCGCACGCTGATGTACCGCTTTGCCGCGCGCCTCGGGCCGCAGCACATGGAAGCCATCGCGACCTGGCTCTATGCCGAAATGCTCGAAGCCGGCTACACGAGCGTGTGCGAGTTCCAGTACGTGCACCACGACGCCGACGGCCGCCCCTATGCTGACGACGCGACCCTGAGCCTTGCGCTGCTGCGCGCTGCGCAGAAGGCCGGCATCGGCTTCACGCTGCTGCCGGTGCTCTACCAGACCGGCGGCTTCGGCGACGTGCCGCCCACGGAAGGGCAGCGCCGCTTCATCCGCTCGACCGATTCGATGCTGGGCCTGCTCGACGCACTGAAGCCGGTGTGCGACGAACAAGGCGCACGGCTCGGCATGGCACCGCACTCGCTGCGCGCCGTGCCGCCCGAGGCGCTGCGCGATGCGATCGCGGGGCTCGAAGCCATCGACCGCACCGCGCCCATCCACATCCACATCGCCGAGCAGACGAAGGAAGTGGACGACTGCGTGGAGTGGAGCGGGCTGCGCCCGGTCGAGTGGCTGCTCGACCATGCGCCGGTCGATGCGCGCTGGTGCCTCGTGCACGCAACGCACATGAACGCCGCCGAATACGAATACGCCGCCAAGAGCGGCGCGGTCGCGGGCCTCTGCCCGACGACCGAGGCCAATCTGGGCGACGGCATCTTCGATTTCCCCCAATGGCGCAGCCATGGCGGCGCGTGGGGCGTGGGCTCCGACAGCCACGCCAGCGTCAATGCGGCCGAAGAACTGCTGATGCTCGAATACGGCCAGCGCCTGTCGCGGCGGCAGCGCAACGTCGGCGCGAGCGCGGTGCAGCCGCATGTCGCGACCGCGTTCATGCTCGGGGCGGTGCAGGGCGGGGCGCAGGCCTCGGGCCGCGCCGTCGGCGGGCTGGCCGTGGGGCAGCAGGCCGACTTCGTCGCGCTCGATGCCACGCACCTCGCGCTGCAAGGCCTGTCGGCGCCCGACATGCTCTCGGCCCACGTTTTCGCGAGCCACCGCACCTCCGCCATCGACAGTGTCTGGGCCGCGGGCCGCGCGCGCGTCGTGGCCGGACGCCACACGCTGCACGACGACGCCGCGGCCGCCTTCGTGGCCGCGCGCACCCAACTCCTCAAGGACTGAATTCCCATGGCCTTCACCACCACCGAACCGGCATTCCGCTTTCGCCAGGGCACGCGCCCGCTGCTGATCTCGATGCCGCACGTCGGCACGCACGTGCCGCCCGCGCTGGCCGCCCGCTTCACCGACGAGGCGCGCCACGTGCCCGACACCGACTGGCACCTCGAACGGCTCTACGACTTCGCCGATGCGCTCGGCGCCTCGGTGCTGGTGGCCACGCACTCGCGCTACGTGGTCGACCTGAACCGTCCGCCGGATGGCGCGAGCCTCTACCCCGGCCAGAGCGTGACCGGCCTGTGCCCGGTCGACACCTTCGACGACACGCCGATCTACGCGAACGCCGCCGACGTGCCCGGCGATGAGGAAATCGCCGCGCGCCGCGATGCGATCTGGGTGCCGTACCACCGGCAACTGCAGGCCGAGCTCGACCGCCTGAAGGCCGCGCACGGCACCATCGCGCTGTGGGATGCGCACTCGATCCGCTCGGTGCTGCCGCGCTTCTTCGAGGGCAAGCTGCCCGACCTGAACCTGGGCACCGGCAAGGGCATCAGCTGCGATCCGGCACTGGCCGAGACGCTGCTGGGCATCGCGAAGTCGGCCACGGGCTACACCGGCGTGCTCAACGGCCGCTTCACCGGCGGCCACATCACGCGCCAGTACGGCAACCCGGCCGGCGGCGTGCACGCGGTGCAGCTGGAGATGACGCAGTCCAGCTACATGCAGGAGGCGCTGCCCTTCGACTACCTGCCGGCGGTGGCGGCCGGGGTGCAGCCGCATGTGCGGCGCATGCTGGAAGCGGTACTCGATTTCGTCGAAGGCCGCCGCCAGTGAGCCATGAGGGCTTTCTCGCCGCGCTGGTGCTGCTGCGCGAGCCCTTCGATGCGGCGCACCCGCTGCTGGCGCAGGTCGAAGCCTGCAGCGGCAGCATCTCGGCCGGGCGCGGCATCGGCCGGCACAAGAAGCCCTGCCTGGGCGCAAGCCGCAGCGCCGACGAACGGGCCGCGATGCGCGCCATCAGGCAGGCGCCCGATCCCCTTCATCTGCTCAACCCTGGCAAGGTATTCGACCTGTGAACACAACCACCATCCACGCCCTCGCACGCCCCGAAGTGCCGCCGCTGCCGCCCTACAACGCGGGCCTGTCCTCGGACGCCGTGCGCGCGCGCTACGGCGTCAGCGAGATCGCGCGGCTCGCAAGCAACGAGAACCCGTACGGCCCCAGCCCCGCGGTGGCGCGCGCGCTGGTCGACCTGGCGGCGCGCGCGGGCACCTACCCCGACGCCAACTCCACCGTGCTGCGTGCCGCCATCGCCGAACGCACCGGCGCCCGGCCCGGCGAGGTGGTGATCGGCAACGGCTCCGAGGACATCCTCCAGATGCTGTGCCAGGCGCTGCTCTCGCCGGGCGACCGGGTGCTGACGCAGCGCCCGGCCTTCGGCCTGCACGAGATCTACCCGCGCATGATGGGCGCGCAGGTCGAGCTGCTGGCGCTCACGCCGGCGCTCGGCTTCGACCTCGATGCCTGGTGCGTGGCGCTCGCGCGCGGGCCCAAGGTGGTGATGCTGGCCAATCCCTCGAATCCGGTCGGCTGCATGTTCGATGCGGGCGATTTCGCGCGCCTCCTCGCGGCGGTGCCCGCGGGCACGTTGCTGGTGGTGGACGAGGCTTACTACGAATATGCGCGGCTGGCGCCCGGCTACCCCGACGTGCTCGCCATGCTGCGCGCGCGGCAGGTTGCCGACGAAGGCCGCTCTCCGTGGATCGTGCTGCGCACCTTCTCCAAGGCCTGGGGGCTGGCCGGGCTTCGCGTGGGCTACGGCATCGCATCGGACGAGGCGCTGGTGCAACTGCTCGACCGCGTGCGCACGCCCTTCAACGTGAACCTGGCGGCGCAGGCCGCGGCCCTCGCGGCCTGGGGCGACGAGGCCTTCATGGCGAAGGCGGTGGCGCGCACCGTGCAGCAGCGCGAAGTGCTGGCGGCGCAGCTCCGCGCCCTGGCCGGGTCTGTCCTGCCGGGCCTTCGCGTGGCGCCTTCGGCGGCCAACTTCCTGTTCGTCGATCTCGGGCGGCCCAACGCGCCGGTCAACGAGGCACTGCTGGCGCGCGGGATCATCGTCAAGCCCTGGAAGGAGCCGGGCTTCGAGACCTTCATCCGCGTGTCGGTGGGCACCGACGAGGAAAACGGGCGCTTCGTGCGGGCGCTGGCGGAGATTGCGGGCGGCAGGGGCTGACACTGCGCCGGCGCTGCCAAGACCCGCCTGCGGGCCGGGCCAGACCGGGGTTTTTACAATCACCGACATGACCAAGCCCCTCATCTACACCCGAGGCCAGGCGCTGCCCGGCATCCTCGAAAAGCGCATCGCCATCCTCGACGGCGCCATGGGCACGATGATCCAGCGCTTCAAGCTCACCGAGGAGCAGTACCGCGGCGAACGCTTCAAGGACTTCGAGCGCGACGTGAAGGGCAACAACGAGCTGCTGTCGCTGACCCGGCCGGACGTGATCTCCGACATCCACGAGGGCTACCTCGCGGCGGGTGCCGACCTGATCGAGACCAACACCTTCGGTGCGACCACCATCGCGCAGGAGGACTACAAGATGGCCCACCTGGCGCGCGAGATGAACCTTGAATCCGCCAGGCTCGCGCGGGCGGCCTGCGACAAGTTCAGCACGCCCGACAAGCCGCGCTTCGTGGCCGGCGCCCTCGGCCCGACGCCCAAGACGGCGAGCATCAGCCCCGACGTGAACGACCCGGGCGCGCGCAACGTCGATTTCGAAGCGCTGCGCGCGGCCTACTACGAGCAGACCGAGGCGCTGGTCGAAGGCGGCGCCGACGTGATCCTGGTCGAGACCATCTTCGACACGCTCAACGCCAAGGCGGCCCTGTTCGCGGTCGACGAGTACTTCGACAACAGCGGCCAGCGCCTGCCGCTGATCATCAGCGGTACCGTGACCGACGCCTCGGGCCGCATCCTGAGCGGCCAGACCGTCACCGCCTTCTGGCACAGCGTGCGCCACGCGCAGCCGCTGGCCATCGGCCTGAACTGCGCGCTGGGCGCGGCGCTGATGCGCCCCTACATCCAGGAACTGGCGAAAGTGGCGGGCGACACCTTCATCAGCTGCTACCCGAACGCGGGCCTGCCCAACCCGATGAGCGAGACCGGCTTCGACGAGACGCCCGACGTCACCTCTCGCCTGCTGCACGAGTTCGCGGCCGAGGGGCTGGTGAACATCGTGGGCGGCTGCTGCGGCACCACGCCGGACCACATCGCGGCCATCGGCAAGGCCGTGGCGCCGGTCGCCGGGCGCCTGCTGAACAACAACGCCGGCTTCTACCGCGAAGCGGCGTAGCTGGGCTCTCCCCCAGGCTTCGCGCACTTCGTGTCGCTGCGCCAACCCCCTCGCCGGGGGCAACACCTGCGGACCGGCGGAGCCGGTTCCGCGGTGTTTCACGAAGGGGGCGTCGGACATGGCTGATTGACGGTCCCTGGTCGCGGGCCTACGCTGGGTGCGCACAGGAGCCTTGCCATGAACAACCAACTCGCCCGGCGCTGGGTCGGTATCGGCGTCTTCGCTCTGGTCCTGCCGCTGGCCGCCGCGGCGCAGCAGGCCTTCACCCGCGGCACCGTCAACCTGCGGGCCGGCCCTTCGGGCGACTATCCACTGGTGGCGCGGCTCGCGCCGGGGCAGCCGGTCGACGTGATCGGCTGTACCACCGGCTATGGCTGGTGCGACGTGGTGCTGCCCGACGGCGGGCGCGGCTGGGTCTGGGCGCGCAGCCTCGACTACGCCTACCAGGAGCGGCGCGTGCCGCTGGCGACCTATGGCGCGGTCATCGGCGTGCCCATCGTCACCTTCGTGATCGGCAGCTACTGGGCCAACTACTACCGCGATCGGCCCTGGTACGGCGACCGGCGCTGGTGGGGCAGCCGGCCGCCGCCGCCCGCGATGGGCTGGAGTCCGCCGCCCCCCGTACGGCCGGCATGGCAGCCCCGGCCATGGCCCGGGCCCGGCTTTCATCCGCCGCCGGCGCCGGGCTACCGCCCGCCGGCGGACCCCGGCGTCAAGCTGCCCCGGCCCCAGCCGGACTTCCGGCCCGGGCCGCCGCCAGGGCGGCCGCATCCGCATCCTGGAGGCGGCCGGCATGGCGGCGGCGGGCGTGAGCATGGCGGCGAGGGGCGTGAGCACGGCGGTGGTGGCGGAGGCGGCGAAGGGCGGGGCCATCACGGGCGCTGAACACGCCGCGGCGCAGGGCGTGCGCTAGCCGGCCGGGGGCTGGATGCCGGCGGCCGCCTGCCGGTCGCGCGCAATCAGTGCCACGAAGCGCTGTGCGCCGAGGCCCAACGGGCGCTCGCGCGACCACACCACGTCGACCCACAGGTCGAGCCCGTTGCTGAGGTTCTCGAACGGAATCTCGACCAGCGCGCCCGCCGCGACATGCGGCCGTGCGAAGTTGCGCGGCAGCCAGCCCCAGCCGAGACCGGCCGTGATCAGGCTCAGCGCGGCCAGTGCGTTGTCGGTGCGCCAGACGTGGCGCGCGAACACGAAGCGCGGATCGCTGGTGGCCAGGTCGCGTCCGGCGACCACGATCTGCCGGGTGTTCGTCAGGTGTTCCTCGCGCAGGCGCTCGCCGGCCGCCGCGAGCAGCGCCGGATGGTCGGGGGCCATCACGGCCACCATGGTGTCGCTGCCGACTTCCTGGAAGCCCTCGCGGCCGTCGAGGCTCGGGCGCTCGAACACCAGCGCCAGCTGCGCGCGGCCGCTGTGCAGCAGCGCCAGCGCGTCGGCCTGGGGCGCGGCCAGCACCTCCACCTGCAGCAGCGGGTATTCCTGCGCCAGCGCGGCGAGCGGCCCGCTCCAGGGCGCGGCCAGCAGTTCGGGCGCAATGGCCAGGGTGAGGCGGTTTTCCAGCCCCTGGGTCAGCGCCAGTGCCTGCACCTGCAGCTGCTTCAGCTGCGCCGCGAGCAGCCGCGCCTGCGGCTCCAGCGAGCGCGCGGCGGCGGTGGGCTGCGGCTCGCGGCCGCGGCGGTCGAACAGCGGCAGGTCGAGTTCGGCCTCGAGGCTGGCGATGGCCATGCTCACGGCCGACGGCACCTTGCGCAGGGCACGGGCGGCGGCCGAGAAGGAGCCGTGGTCGATCACGGCCAAAAACACCTCGACGTTGTCGCTGGAGAAGGCCATGGCTCGATCTATCAATTAAATTGAAATAAGGTGACTTTTTATATCAGTTAATTGCAAATAAAGTCCAGCTGTCGCATTCATGTTCCGGAGGAAAAAGTCATGCAAGGGCTTCAGCGTCGTGTGGTCTACATCACCCTTTACGAAGGGATCGCCATCGTGGCCGCCAGTGCCGGCCTGGCGCTGATGACGGACGCGGGGCTCGGCCATTCCGGCGTGCTGGCGGTGGCCGCCTCGGTCATTGCGGTGATCTGGAACCTGATCTTCAACGCGCTGTTCGAGCGCTGGGAGTCGCGCCAGGCCGTGCGCGGCCGCAGCGTGCGCCGCCGGATCGCCCATGCCATCGGCTTCGAGGGCGGGCTGGTCGCGCTGCTGGTGCCGATGTTCGCCTGGGGCCTGGGCGTGACGCTCTGGCAGGCGCTGGTGATGGACCTGGGCCTGGTGGTGTTCTTCCTGGTCTACACCTTCGTCTTCAACTGGGGCTTCGACCGGGTGTTCGGCCTGCCCCGCTCGGCGCAGGCCGCGCCGACCGCAGCGCCAGCGCTGCGCTCAGGCGCAAGCGCTCCCGCTCGTTGAACAGCGTCTCGCGCAGCTGTTCCTGCTGGGCCGCCGGTGCATTGGCGTACTGGTCGAGCCGGCTGTTCCAGTCCTGGTTTTCCTGGTCGAGCGCGGCCAGCCCGCGGGCGGCCTCGTAGCCGTAGGCGGCGCTGCGTTCGGCAAAGCGTTCCTGCGGGCTGGCGCCGCGCGCTTCCAGTGCGTCGGTCTGCTTCTGCACATCGATGTGCGCGGTGGAGGCGCGCCGCTGCTCGCGCTGTTCCTGGGTGAGCCAGGCTTCCTCGCTGCGCCGCAGGGCCGCGTCGCGCGCTTCGTCCGTGAGGCTGGCGTTGCGGGCGATCTCCATCTTCTCGACCATGAAGCTGTCCTGGCGGATCTCGTCGCCGAAGAGGCCTTCGATTTCCTCGGGCGCGAAGTACCTCCGCCGCACCTCGGCGCGGGCTTCGACGGTCTTGCGCAGCGAAGCCGGGTCGCCGGCATGGGGCGGCGGCAGGGCCTGCATGGCTTCCTGCATGTCGACATAACGTTCGAGCAAGCCCATCGCGCGTGCGCGCAGTTCGGTCGGCAGGCGCTTGGCCAGCAGGCCGGGCGCCACCGCCATGAAGGCGGCCTTGCCGGTCGCCTGCGCCTCGGCGAGCACGCTCTCGAAGATGAGGATCAGCGCGGGATTCAGCATGGCGTCGGGCCCGGGCCTGGCACCGCTGGCTGGCACGGCGGCCGTCGGTGCCGCAAGGGCCACGCCCTCGCGGCCGGCGGCCGCGGCAGGCGCCGCCACCGGACCGTCGGCCGGCGCGGGTCCGGCCGCCAGCCACCCTCCCGCCAGGAGGGCGAGCGCCACGGCACCCGCCACCACGCCGGTCTGCAGCTTTCGCACGGCGAGGTCGCGCCGCGCCGTCAGAGGCCCGCGCTCTTCAGCCGCGCGGCCTGCTCCTGGAAGAGCTGGATCGGCTTCTTCTCGAACAGCGTCCACAGCCCCGCATAGGTCAGGCCGAAGAGCTGGTTGACCTCGTCCAGGTGGTTCTGGCGGTAGTCGCCCAGGTGCGTGCCGAGGCGCGTGGTGCACACGGCCAGCAGGCCGTCGTTGGTCTCACCCGGGAAGGCGACGAGGCTCAGCCCGCCCATGGCCGCGTCGCTCGCGTCGAGCACGTTCGTCAGCGGCATCGTGCCGGACCACGAGTAGTAGCGCACGCCGTTCACCTCGGCGGGACCGCTCTTCACGCTGCAGGCGGAACCGGGGGCAGGGCGGCCTTGCGGAAACTTCTGGTCGAAGGCCGCGCCACCCGCGGTGGTCAGCGAGTTCAGCGCGTTGAGCGGCACCTCGGGCAGCTCGCCCGGGTCCTTGCCCGAGACGGCGCCGATGAACAGCATCGCGAGCTTCAGCACCTGCGCCGTCAGCGCCTCGGCGGCGCTGCCCTCGGGAATCGTCCGCAGCAGGTCCGCCACCTTCGATCCGCCGTTGGCCCCGCCGACGGAGGTGACCGAGGCGACCATCCCGGGCTCCACCGCCGCCACGTACCGCGCCGTGGGCGAGCCCTGCGAGTGGCCGATCAGGTTGAACTTGAGCGAGGGGTTGCCCGACAGCGCCCGGATGTTCTTGAGCTCCTGGATCAGCTGTTCGCCGCGGATCTCGGAGCTGTTGGCGCCCGAGACCTGGGCCACGAAGACCTTCGCGCCCGCGCCGGCCAGGCTCTCGGGAATCCGATAGAAGTAGTCGATGCCCAGCACGTTGTCGAAGCCGAACAGGCCGTGAACCAGCACGATGGGGTGCCGGGTCCTTGCTTCGCTGGACGTCACCGTGGCCTCGACCTGTCGGGGGGTGTCGGCGATGGCTGCCTGGCTCAGCGCCGCGGCCCCCGCCATGCCGCAAAGCAGTGCGGCGCGCACCGGACGGGCGGCGAGGCGCAGCAGCCTCGAAATCCTCTTTCCTGGCATATGTCATTCCTTTGTTTTCAGATAAAAACACGAACGTTCGTTCTTTGACGAATGGCGCGCCCGCATTCTGTGAGGGCTGCGCCGGGGCCCAAACTAGGGCTTTCCCGCGGGCTGCAGCGAACGACCTTAAAATGCATCCCTCCCGAGGAGCGTTGCAGCGGTTCGCCAGGCGGGCCGTCAGGCTTGGGATCTCAACGACGCTCGCCTGTTTGTCCCTTTCGCAGGTGAGCCATGGCCCAGACCCCGCAGATTTCCGTTCCCCCCATGAAGCTGTCCGGCCTCGAGCCGGTCGCGATCGGCGCCGGCACCCTGTTCGTCAACATCGGCGAGCGCACCAACGTCACCGGCTCCAAGGCCTTCGCGCGGATGATCCTGAACGGCCAGTTCGAAGACGCCCTGGCCGTCGCGCGCCAGCAGGTCGAGAACGGCGCCCAGGTGATCGACATCAACATGGACGAGGCCATGCTCGACAGCAAGGCCGCGATGATCCGTTTCCTGAACCTCATTGCCAGCGAGCCCGACATCGCGCGCGTGCCGGTGATGGTCGACAGCTCGAAGTGGGAAGTGATCGAGGCCGGCCTGCGCTGCATCCAGGGCAAGGGCATCGTCAACTCCATCTCCATGAAGGAGGGGGTCGACAAGTTCAAGCACGAGGCCAAGCTGGTGAAGCGCTACGGTGCCGCCGCCGTGGTCATGGCCTTCGACGAGAAGGGCCAGGCCGACACCTACGAGCGCAAGATCGAGATCTGCGAGCGCGCCTACCGCATCCTGGTCGACGAGGTGGGCTTCCCGCCCGAGGACATCATCTTCGACCCCAACATCTTCGCCATTGCCACCGGCATCGAGGAGCACGACAACTACGCGGTCGACTTCATCAACGCCGTGCGCTGGATCAAGCAGAACCTGCCGGGCGCCAAGGTGTCGGGCGGCGTGTCGAACGTGAGTTTCAGCTTCCGCGGCAACGACCCGGTGCGCGAGGCGATCCACACCGTGTTCCTGTACCACGCGATCCAGGCGGGCATGGACATGGGCATCGTCAACGCCGGCATGGTCGGCGTGTACGACGACCTCGAGCCCGAACTGCGCGAGCGCGTGGAAGACGTGGTGCTCAACCGCCGCCCCGACGCCGGCGAGCGCCTCGTCGAGGTGGCCGAAACCGCCAAGAGCGGCGCCAAGGACGACAGCAAGAAGCTCGAATGGCGCGGCACGCCCGAGCACCCGGTGCACGTCAACCAGCGGCTCTCGCACGCCATGGTGCACGGCATCACCGACTTCATCGTCGAGGACACCGAAGAGGCCTACCAGCAGATCCTCGCCAAGGGCGGCCGTCCGCTGCACGTGATCGAAGGGCCGCTGATGGACGGCATGAACATCGTGGGCGACCTGTTCGGCCAAGGCAAGATGTTCCTGCCGCAGGTGGTGAAGTCGGCGCGCGTGATGAAGTCGGCCGTGGCCCACCTCATTCCCTACATCGAGGAAGAAAAGCGCCAGGATGAGGCCGCGGGCCGCGACGTGCGCACCAAGGGCAAGATCATCATCGCCACCGTGAAGGGCGACGTGCACGACATCGGCAAGAACATCGTGACCGTCGTGCTCCAGTGCAACAACTTCGAAGTGGTGAACATGGGCGTGATGGTCCCGTGCCACGAGATCCTCGCCAAGGCGAAGGTCGAGGGCGCGGACATCGTGGGCCTCTCGGGCCTGATCACGCCCAGCCTGGAAGAGATGCAGTACGTGGCCGGCGAGATGCAGAAGGACGACCATTTCCGCATCAAGAAGATCCCGCTCCTGATCGGCGGCGCCACCACCAGCCGCGTGCATACGGCCGTGAAGATCGCGCCGCACTACGAAGGCCCGGTGGTCTACGTGCCCGATGCCTCGCGCAGCGTGAGCGTGGCGCAGTCGCTGCTCTCCGACCAGGCCACCGCGTACATCGACGAGATCAACGCCGACTACGAGAAGGTGCGCACGCAGCACGCCAACAAGAAGCAGGTGCCGATGTGGCCGCTCGCCAAGGCGCGCGCCAACAAGACGCCGGTCGACTGGTCGGCCTACACGCCGCCCGTGCCCAAGTTCATCGGCCGGCGCGTGTTCCGCAACTTCGACCTCACCGAGCTGGCGAAGTACATCGACTGGGGCCCCTTCTTCCAGACCTGGGACCTCGCGGGTCCGTTCCCGGCCATCCTGAAGGACGAGATCGTCGGCACCGAGGCCGTGCGCGTGTACGCCGACGGCCAGCGCATGCTCAAGCGCCTGATCGAAGGCCGCTGGCTCAGCGCCAGCGGCATCGCCGGCTTCTGGCCCGCCAACACGGTGAACGACGACGACATCGAGCTCTACACCGACGAGACGCGCAGCGAAGTCGCGCTCACCTGGTACGGCATGCGCCAGCAGACCGAGAAGCAGGTGATCGACGGCGTCATGCGCCCGAGCCGCTGCCTGGCCGACTTCGTGGCGCCCAAGGACAGCGGCCTGAAGGACTACGTGGGCGTGTTCGCGGTCACAGCGGGCCTGGGCGTCGAGAAGAAAGAAAAGTACTTCATCGACGACCTCGACGACTACTCCGCCATCATGCTCAAGGCCCTGGCCGACCGGCTGGCCGAGGCCTTTGCCGAATCGCTGCACCACCGCGCGCGCACCGACCTCTGGGGCTATGCCTCCGAGGAAGGCCTGAGCAACGAGGACATGATCGCGGAGAAATACCGCGGCATCCGCCCCGCGCCCGGCTACCCGGCCTGCCCGGACCACAGCGTGAAGCGCCCGATGTTCGACCTTCTGAACTGCGCGGACATTGGCATGACCCTGACGGAAAGCCTCGCTATGATGCCCGCCGCCAGCGTGAGTGGTTTCTACCTGAGTCACCCCGACGCGACGTACTTCAACGTCGGCAAGATCGGGCACGACCAGCTGCAGGACCAGGCCGCGCGGCGCAAGGAGAGCGAGTCCGATCTCGAGCGTCTCTTGGCGCCCAATCTTTGAACGTCCTTTGAACCTGCCGGCCGGCGTGGCCGCCCGGCACCGGGAGTTGTTATTCAGAAGCTGATGTTTGCAGCCGCGCACTACGCGGCACTGGCGGTTTTCGTGATCAGCTGCTGGGGGTGGGGGCGCGGGGTGCTGGCCCGCCTGGCCCCGCCGCCGCGCCGCGATGCCTGGCTCGAAGCCGCGATGGCCGCTGCGCTCGGTGTCGGCCTCTTCATCTGCGCGTTCCAGGCGCTGGCCATCTTCGGCGTCTTCAGGCCCGGTGCCACGCTCGCGCTGGTCGCGGCAGGCGTCGTCGCGGCCGCGCTGCAGCTGCCGTCCTGGCTGCGCGAGCGGCGCGCCCTGGGCGCAAGCACCCTTGCCGCGCCATGGACCTACTTCGACCGGATCGCGGCGGTGGCGCTGGCACTGGTCGCGCTGCCCGCACTGGTTGCGCCGCTCGCGCCGCCGGCCGCCTTCGACGAGCTGATGTACCACCTGCCCTATGCGCGCGAGGTGGCGCAGCAGGGCCGGCTGGGCATCCACGACTGGCTGCGCTACCCCTGGTTCCCGTACAACTACAACCTGCTCTACGCCGCCGCGCTGCAGGTGGGCGACGACGTGCTGCCGCACTTCCTGAATGCGCTGGCAGGCGGCCTTTCGGTGGTGATGGTCTACCGCCTCGGCATCCAGCACGCCAACCGGCTCACCGCCTGCATCGGGGCCGCCATCTGGCTCGGGCTCGGCGACTACTCGAATGCGCTGATCGACATGGGCGTCGCGCTCTTCGTGCTGACGGCCTGCGTGTCGCTGTGGTGGTGGCGCGAATCGGAGCCCGTGCACGGCGGCATGCGCTGGCTGGGCCTGGCCGCGTTCTGCCTCGGCGTGGCAGCGGGGTCCAAGTACCAGGCGCTGACCTTCATGCCGCTGGTGGCGCTGTTCGTGGTCTGGCACGAGCGCCGGCCCAAGGCCTGGGCGCTGGCGCTGCTGTGCTTCCTGATCCCGTGCGTGTACTGGTATGCGCGCAACGCCATCATGACCGGCGACCCGTTCAATCCCATCGGCGCGCGGGTGTTCGGCTTCACCGAATGGACTCCGGCCGACTACGTGCAGCAGGTCGCCGACGTGCGCGACCACGCCGAGATGCCCAACGCGCTGATCTGGTCGGTGTTCCTGGCGCCCTTCAGCGTGCTCTGGAAACGCTCCGCCGCGGTGCGCGCCGCGGGCTGGTTCTGCCTCTACTCGGTCGTCGTGTGGGCCGTGACCTCGCGCTACCCGCGCTACCTGACGGCCTCGTTCCCGCTGCTGGCCATGACGGCGGCGATCGGCTGGCAGGTGCTGTTCGGCCGGATCGCCGCGGGCATGCGCCGCCTGTTCGGCATGAAGACCGGGGAGCAGGAGCAGGCGCCCGAGCTTTCCAGCCGGCGCAGCGCGGCCCGCGTGGGCGATTGGGTCGCCGTGCTGCTGCTGGCCGTGCTGGCGGCCGTGTCGGTCCGGCAGACCGCGGGCAAGGTGGCGATGATCTCGCCCACGCCCGAAACCCGCGAGGCCTTCCTGCGCCAGCATGTGCCGGGCTACGCCGTGATGGACTACCTGCGCCGGCACCCCACCGGCCGCGTCTACCAGATCGCCTTGAACGAGGCGATCTACTACGGCCCCAACCCGATCTGGGGCGACACGCTCGGGCCGTGGCGCTATGCCGACTTCCTGCTGCTGCCGCCCGGCGACATGGCGCGCAAGCTGAGCAAGCTGGGCTTCACCGCCATCGTCATGCCCGGCCACCTGGCGCCCACGCTCGCCACCCGGCCCGGCTTCGACACGTCTTTCGCCCTGCTGTACGAGAAAGACGGCAGCCAGGCCTACCGCATCCTTCCGACCGCACCACCATGACCGACGACGCCCCCACCGCGAGCCGAAGCGCCGCACCGCGCATTGCAGCGGTCATTCCGTGCTTCAACGAAGCGCTGGCCATCGCGCAGGTGGTCGCCGGATTCCGCGCGGCCCTGCCCGGGGCCGAGATCCATGTGTTCGACAACAACTCGACCGACGACACGGCCGCCGTCGCCCGCGCGGCCGGCGCCGTCGTCACGCACGTGGCGGCGCGCGGCAAGGGCAATGTGGTGCGGCGCATGTTCGCCGACGTCGAGGCCGACATCTACGTGATGGTCGACGGCGACGCCACCTACGACACCGCCGCAGCGCCGCGCCTAATCCAGCGGCTCATCGACGGCAACCTCGACATGGTGGTCGGCAACCGCGTCGACGACGGGCAGAACGCGCTCACCTACCGCGCCGGCCACCGCCTGGGCAACCGCATGCTGACCGGCGCGGTGGTGCAGCTGTTCGGCGGCGGCCTGACCGACATGCTCTCGGGCTACCGCGTGTTTTCGCGGCGCTACGCGAAGTCGTTCCCGGCCCTCTCCCGCGGCTTCGAGATCGAAACCGAACTCACGGTGCATGCGCTGGAACTGCGCATGCCCTATGCCGAGGAGAGCACCGCCTACAGCACGCGCCCCGAGGGCTCGCACAGCAAGCTCTCGACCTACCGCGACGGCTGGCGCATCCTCAAGACCATCTGCAAGCTCTTCGTCAGCGAGCGGCCGCTGCAGTTCTTCTCGATCATCGCGGCGCTGCTCGCGGCGGGCGCGGTAGCGCTGGTCATTCCGCTGCTCGTCACCTACCTGCACACCGGCCTGGTGCCCCGGCTGCCCACGGCGGTGCTGGCCACCGGCGCGATGCTGGCAGCGATGCTGTCGATGGTGTGCGGCGTCGTGATGCACGCCGTGACGCTCGGCCGCCGGGAGGCCAAGCGGCTGCGCTACCTGGCGATTCCGGGCGTGCGCCACTGCGCCACGCGATGAAGATCGGACGCGAGTTCCTGTCGTTCGCCGCGGTGGGCGCGATCGGTCTCGTGGTCGACGTGGTCGTGCTGTACCTGCTGGCGCCGCTCCTGGGCTGGTACGTCGCGCGGGTCGTTTCGTTTCTGGCGGCCGCGACCACGACCTGGGCCTTCAACCGCCGCTACACCTTCGCGGCCCGCGTGTCGGCCGAGGGATCGATCTGGCGGGAGTACCTCGGCTACCTCGCCACCATGCTGGCCGGCGCGGTGCTGAACTACGGTGCGTACGTGCTCACGCTGCATTGGATCGAGGGCCGCTGGGCCGCGGCGCTCGGCGTGGCGATCGGGAGCATTGCGGGCATGGGGGCCAACTTCCTGTCGGCGCGGTATCTGGTCTTCCGCTCGCGGTAAGTGCGGATGCGTCCGGCGCTGCTGTGAGGGCGGCGCCGCTGGCCCTCACCCTGGCCCTCTCCCGGCGGGAGAGGGGACAAGAGGGGCCTAATCAGTGCGCGCCTGAAACCACCACGGGGATCTCGGTGGCCGGTGGCGTATTGCGGCTGCGGCCGCAGCGCACGATGCCGTCGATCATCACCATGCCCACGCCCGGAATGTCGCCGAGCTGCACGCTTTCGAGCAGCCCTGGCGCGGGCGAATGCTGCGCGCGGTCCATGAACACGAAGTCGGCATCGCGGCCCACCTCGATCAGCCCGCAGTTGAGCTTGCGGATCTTCGCGGTGTTGCCGGTGGCGAAGCAGAACACCAGCTCGGCCGGAATGTTCGCGATGGACGACAGCATCGCCACCATGCGCAGGATGCCCAGCGGCTGCACGCCCGAGCCGGCCGGCCCGTCGGTGCCCAGGATCACGCGGTGCGGGCACTTGAGTTCGAGCGCCGCCTTGGCCGCCGCAATGGCCACCTTCTCGTTGCCGTTGTGCACGATCTCGATCGCACGCGAACTCTTCTCGCACAGCTCGCACACATGCGCCTCGGGCAGCGAGGTGTGGCCGCCGTTGATGTGGCCGATGATGTCGGCGTCGGCTTCGAGCACCACGTCCTTGTCGATCAGGCCCGAGCCCGGGATCGACGGGCCGCCTGTGTGGATCGTGCTCTGGATGCCGTACTTGCGCGCCCAGGCCACCATCTCCTTGGCCTCGTAGCCGGCCTTCACCGAGCCCAGGCCCACTTCGCCGAGCAGGCCCACGCCGGCCTCGGCGAGTTCCTTGAAATCGCTCTCGACCATGCCCTTCTCGATGACCGGCGCGCCGGCGAGAACCTTCACGCCGCCGGGGCGGAAGTTGTCGAAGGCGCGCTGCGCGGTGATGGCCAGGGCCTTCAGGCCCACGATGTCCTTGGGCCGGCCCGGCAGGTGCACTTCGCCGGCGGAAATCATGGTGGTGACGCCGCCGTGCATGGTCGAGTCGATCCAGCCGAGCTGGCCCTGGCGCGGCGTCCAGTCGCCGAACACCGGGTGCACGTGGCTGTCGATCAGGCCGGGCGCGACGCAGGTCTTCTTCGCGTCGATGACGGTCTGCGCGCCTTCGAGGTCGCAGTCCTTTTCCTTGCCGACCGCGACGATCAGGCCGTCGTTCACCACGATGGTGTCGGCATCGAGGATGGGCTTGTCGATGTCGCCCGAGAGCAGGAGCCCGATGTTCCTTATGACGACCTTGCCCGACTTGCCGCCGGCTGCGATTTCTGCCATTTTGTGTTGTCCTCGTCGTGGGTGTTGTCTGGTGCCTCGTCGGCGCGCACGGTGCGCAGCACGGTCTCGATCACGAAGTCTTCCCAGTGCGTGATCGCCTCGGGCGATTCCAGCGGCTCGCCGAGGAAGGCGGTGAGCGTGTGCCGGTTGGAGGTGTAGAAATAGCCGGTGGACGCGATCAGCAGGTAGATGTCGCGCGCCACGAGGTCCTTGCGGAACAGGCCCTGCGCCGAGCCGCTGGCCAGGATCTCGGCAATGATGGCCACCGCCCGCGACGAGTATTCGCGCGCCCGCAGCGACTTCGAGATATGCCGGCCCTTGTGCAGGTTTTCGGTGTTCAGCAAGGTGACGAACTCGGGGTTCTTGCGGTAGTAGCCCAGCACGAAGCGGATGACTTCGGTGAGCGCTTCCACCGGCCGGCTCGCATCGAGCGCGATGGCGGCCTCGGCATCGTCCATGCGCTTGTAGATGCCTTCGAGCACCGCGATGAAGAGGCCTTCCTTGCTGCCGAAGTAGTAGTAGATCATCCGGTCGTACGACTTGGCCGCCTTGGAGATCTTCTCCACGCTGCCGCCGTCGTAGCCGTACTTCGCGAACACCTTGGTCGCCGACTTCAGGATGCTGTCGCGCGTGGCCTGCGCTGCGGCCTCGCGCACGCCGGTGCGGCGCTGGGGTTTGGTGGCAGCAGGCTTGCGTTCCATCACGGGCGGCCGCCGCCGGGCCGCCCCAAGGCGGACCGCGCCTCCCCCTCGGGGGGTGGAGTTACACGAGCGAAGCGAGTGAAAAGCCGGGGGGCCAACATTATTTTTCGGCGAAGGCGCGTTCGACGACGAAGTCGCCCGGCGTGCTCGTGTTGCCTTCCTTGAAGCCGCGCTTCTCGAGGATGTGCTTCAGGTCCACCAGCAGGCCGGGGCTGCCGCACAGCATGACGCGGTCTTCCTCGACGTTGAGCGGCGGCAGGCCGAGGTCGTCGGTGAGCTTGTTGCTCTCGATGAGGTCGGTGATGCGGCCCTGGTTGCGGAACTCCTCGCGCGTGACCGTGGGGTAGTAGAGCAGCTGCTTGGCCACCATCTCGCCCAGGAACTCGTGCTTGGGCAGGTGGTCGATCACGAGGTCGTGGTAGGCCAGCTCGTCCACCTGGCGCACGCCGTGCACCAGGATGATCTGCTCGAACTTCTCGTAGGTGTCCGGGTCGCGGATGATGCTCATGAACGGCGCGAGGCCGGTGCCGGTGCCGAACAGGTAGAGGCGCTTGGCGGGCAGCGTGTAGTCGATCAGCAGCGTGCCGGTGGGCTTGCGGCCCACGATGATGGTGTCGCCCACCTGGATGTGCTGCAGCTTCGAGGTCAGCGGGCCTTCTTCCACCTTGATGCTCAGGAACTCGAGATGCTCCTCGTAGTTCGGGCTCACGATGCTGTAGGCGCGCAGCAGGGGCTTGTTGTTGACCTTCAGGCCGATCATCGTGAAATGGCCGTTCGAGAAGCGCAGCGCCGGGTCGCGCGTGGTGGTGAAGGTGAACAGGCGGTCGGTCCAGTGGTGGACGCTCAGGACGCGTTCTTCGCTGAATGCACTCATACGGAACTCAAGAGTTGGTTGGTAACAGTGGAAGGTGGCGGGGCCGGAATGCACGCCCTTGGGGCGTCAGCCATCGGCCGGCTCCGAACCCTCCATTGTCGTTGGTCGGAAAAACCCCGATAAACCCCGCGAGAAAACACCATTGCAAGCATCGGGCCTGTTTGCTACATTGACTGCGAATGTAGTGAACGCAACATGAAAGTGTAGGGAATGCTACACAAACGGCAGACGGCGCACAAGCGGGCAGACGGCACGTTTGTTGCAAACCCCGGCCGAACCGGATTGCCCCCTACACACCGCCCACGAGATCGCCCCGATGACCGAACACACCAAGACAGACGGATTGCCCGGCATGGACATGCCGGTGGTTGCAGAAGCCGGCGGCAGCGCCTTCGGCAAGGCGCCTCCACGCAACGAGCGCATGAGCACCGCCAAGGTCGAGTGCAACGCCTGCCCGGTGCTGTGCCAGATCTCCGACGGCCGCACCGGCGCCTGCGACCGCTATGCCAACAGGGATGGCGTGCTGGTGCGCGTGGACCCCGTCGTGCTCTTGCGCCGCGAGATCGCGAGCGAGGCGCCCACGCTGGTGCCCTTCGACCGGCCGGCCGCCGAGAAGACCGACGAGGCCGGCGCCCCCGACTGGAACGGCGACCTGCTGCACGCCGACGAGGTGTTCGTCACCGGCGTGGGCTCGTCCACGACCTACCCCGACTACAAGCCCGCCCCCTTCATCGTGGCCTCGAAAGCCCAGGGCGTCGACATGGTCACCGTCGTCACCGAAGGCATCTTCAGCTACTGCAGCTTCAAGGTGAAGATCGACACCGACCGTTTCCTCGGCTCCGAGCAGGCCAACGTGCGCTACCGCGGCGAGGTCGTCGGCCACGTCACCACGGCCGAGTACGGCTCGCAGATGCTCTCGCTCGGCGGCGTGCACCACCTCACCGGCGGCAGCAAGAAGGAAGGCCGCATGACGGCCGAGCTGATGCAGCTGCTCGGCAACAAGAAGGCCGTCGAATGCACCATCGACGGCGGCGCGGGCCTGGTGATCCAGGCCGGCAAGGCGCCCATCGTCAACGGCGTCGAGGAGCAGCGCATGCGCGTGGGCTGCGGCTCGGCGGCGGTTGGCATCTTCGCGCGCCAGTTCGCGGGCGTGGCCGACGAGGTCGTGGTGGTCGACGACCACATCACCGGCGTGCTCACCGAGCACCAGGCCGGGCGCTGCCTCGACATGGCGCCCTCGGGCATCCAGATGCTGGGCCGCAAGTCCACGCCGGGGCGCTACTTCCAGGTGGCGAATCCGGGCAACGGCTGGGGCGGCACCGACATCGCCGATCCGCTCTCGATCATCGAAGGCTGGGAAGAGGGCGTGGCCCGCCCCGGCCTGCGCCTGCTGATGACCTCGACCACCGGCGAGCACGCGCAGTGGTACGTGCTCGACGACGCGCTGAAGCCGGTCGAGCAGCCCATGCCGCCCGAGGTGCGCCGCATCGTCGAGCGCATCGGGGAGAACTGCGAACCATCGCTGTGCACCGTGCTGTTCCTCGGCGGTGCGGGCGGCAGCCTGCGTGCCGGCGTCACCGAAAACCCGGTGCTGCTGACGCGCGCCATCAAGCGCGCGCTGGTCAATGTCACCTGCGGCGGCGCACCGGCCTATGTGTGGCCCGGCGGCGGCATCACCGTGATGGCCGACGTCATGCGCATGCCCGACAACAGCTTCGGCACCGTGCCCACGCCGGCCATCGTGGCGCCCATCGAGTTCAGCATGCGGCGCGACGCCTACGAGGCGCTCGGTGGCCACATGGAACATATCTTCTCGCTCGAACAGGCGCTGGCGCGCGGTGCGTGGCAGGAAGACGGCGCGCCGCTCGCGCGCCAGTGGCTCGTCATCGACGACGCCAACCCGTGGCCGCTCGGCCACGCACCCATGCTGGGCTGATCATGTCTGCCCAACGCAGCGCGCTCGACGGCAGCCGCTGGCACTTCAACCACGGCCCGATCGACATCGTGGCCGAGGCGCACGGCGATCCGTACGCCGTCGCGGCCGCGCACGACGCGGCATGGGCGCGCTTCGTTCATGTGCTCGACGAACTGGTGCGCGAGCTGCCGCTGCTGCGTCTGCCCGTGACCGACAGGATGCGGCCGCGCGGCGTCGTGGGGCAGCGCATGTGGGATGCCTGTGCGGCGTTCTCGCCCATGTTCATCACGCCGATGGCCGCGGTGGCGGGTTCGGTGGCCCAGGAACTGATCGCGTTCTACGACCGCCCCGGCATCGAGCGCGCCTGGATCAACAACGGCGGCGATATCGCGCTGCACCTCGCGCCCGGCCAGTCCGCGCGCGTGGGCGTGTTCGCCGACATCGCACGCTTCGACTGGCGTGACAACGGCATGCTCACCACCGACGGCCAGTTCGAACTGCACGCCGGCCAGCCCGTGCGCGGCGTCGCCACCAGCGGCTGGCGCGGCCGCAGTTTCTCGCTGGGCATCGCCGACAGCGTGACGGTCCTGGCCGCCACCGCGGCGCAGGCCGACGCGGCCGCCACCGTGATCGCGAATGCCGTCGATGTCGACGACGCTGCCATCCAGCGCCGCCCCGCCAGCGAATGCAAGGACGACAGCGACCTCGGCGACACCCTCGTCACGGTCGACGTGCCGCCGCTCGCACCCTCGCAGGTGCAAAGCGCACTCGATACGGGCGCCGTGTGCGCCAAGGTCCTGCAGAAAGGGGGGCTCGTCTGGGCCGTTCTACTCGTTTGCCAGGGGCAGTGGCGACTTGTCGAACCCTTATGCTCGAAGCCGCTGCAGACAGTGCGGCCGAAAGCAGTTGGTTCAGTATTTGCTTAACGAAAAGCAAGGTTCTTTTTCATGATCGATATACGCCGCGTCTTCACCCATGTCGAGCACATCCACCACGAGTTCGGGCCGCGCGCCGACACCCCGTTGGTGCGCGGTGCCATCGGCGCGGTGCTGACCAATCCCTTCGCGGGCCGCTACGAGCCCGACATCCTGCCGATGATGGCGCTGCTCGACCCCGTGGGCGTCGACATGGCGCACAGGCTGCACGCCGCCATGGACGTGCCGCTCGAGCAGATCGCCACGTATGGCAAGGGCGCCATCGTCGGCGCCGGCGGCGAACTCGAACACGGCGCGCTGTGGCACGTGCCCGGCGGCTACGCAATGCGCGAACTGCTCGGCTGGAAGGGCAGCCGCGCCGCGTACACGGCAGGCAAGGCCGAGGAGAAGACCGGCCAGCCCGGCAATGCGCTCTCCATCGTGCCTTCGACCAAGAAGGTCGGCCCGCCCGGTGCCGCGCTCGACGTGCCGCTCACCAACATCAACGCCAGCTATGTGCGCGGCCAGTTCGACGCCATCGAGGTGCGCGTGCCCGGCGCGCCTGCGGCCGACGAGATCGTCTTCATCCTGGCCATGAGCACCGGCTACCGCATCCATGACCGCGTCGGTGGCCTTCGCGCCGAAAACATCAGCAAGTGGGACGGCCTGCGCTGACCCGCCCACAGAGAGACAAACAAGGAACACCCAGCCATGACCGCCAACATCCGAAAGCTCGTTATCCAGGTCGACGAAACCCGCAAGGAAATGGGCAAGGACATCGTGCCGCCCACGCGCCGTGCCGTTGCCATCGCCGTGATCGAGAACCCCTATGCCGGCCGCTACAGCGACAACCTCGACGAACTGATCGCCATCGGCGAAGAACTCGGCGCGCTGCTGGGCCAGAAGGCCGTGAAGGCCCTCGGCATCGAGCCCGGCCAGGCGCAGAGCTACGGCAAGGCCGCCATCGTCGGCGAGAACGGCGAGCTCGAGCATGCGGCCGCCATCCTGCATCCCAAGCTCGGCGCGCCGCTGCGCGTGGCCGTCGAGAAGGGCGCGGCCCTCGTGCCCTCGGCCAAGAAGCGCGGCACGCTCGGCACCGCCATCGACGTGCCGCTCGGCCACAAGGATGCCGCCTTCGTGCGCAGCCACTTCGATGCCGTCGAGGCCCGCGTGTCCGACGCGCCGCGTGCCAACGAGATCGTGGTCGCCGTGGCCGTGACCGACAGCGGCCGTCCGCTGCCGCGCATCGGCGGCTTGCAGGTCAGCGAAATCAAGGGCGAAGACGGCCTGCGCTGAGGCCGCCGTTCACGCACCACCCATTCACGCCGTTTCTCTTCTCTTTCGATCCCAAGGAGTTTCCCCATGAACCCATTGCGTCACGTCTTCAGCGCCGCGGCACTCGCCACGCTGGCCACCGCTCTCGTCCCCGCCCATGCGCAGGGCGTGATCAAGATCGGCGAGGTCAACAGCTACAAGGCGCAGCCCGCCTTCCTCGAGCCCTACAAGAAGGGCATGGAACTGGCCGTCGCGGAGATCAACGCCAAGGGCGGCGTCAACGGCAAGAAGGTCGAGCTCATCACGCGCGACGACAACGCCAACCCCGGCGACGCGGTGCGCGTGGCCGAAGAGCTGGTCGCCCGCGAGAAGATCGACGTGCTGACCGGCACCTTCCTGTCGAACACCGGCCTCGCCGTGGCCGACTTCGCCAAGCAGAAGAAAATCTTCTTCCTGGCCGGCGAGCCGCTGACCGACAGGATGACCTGGCAGGGCGGCAATGAATACACCTTCCGCCTGCGCCCCGGCACCTACATGCAGGCCGCGATGCTCGTGCCCGAGGCCGCCAAGCTCAAGAAGAAGCGCTGGGCCGTCGTGTACCCCAACTACGAATACGGCCAGTCCGCCGTGGCCGCGTTCAAGACGCTGCTGAAGGCCGCGCAGCCCGACGTCGAATTCGTCGCCGAACAGGCACCGCCGCTCGGCAAGGTCGATGCGGGCGCGGTCGCGCAGGCGCTGGCCGATGCGAAGCCCGATGCGATCTTCAACGTGCTGTTCGGTGCCGACCTGTCGAAGTTCGTGCGCGAAGGCAACACGCGCGGCCTCTTCAAGGACCGCACGGTCGTCAGCGTGCTGACCGGCGAGCCCGAGTACCTCGACCCGCTCAAGGACGAAACGCCCAACGGCTGGATCGTGACCGGCTACCCCTGGTACGGCATCCAGACGCCCGAGCACAAGGCCTTCTTCCTCGCGTACCACGAGAAGTACAAGGACTACCCGCGCCTCGGTTCGGTGGTCGGCTACAGCATGATCAAGTCGGTGGCGGCCGGCATCGCGAAGGCCAAGAGCGCCGAAACGCCGAAGCTCGTCGAGGCCTTCAAGGGCCTGCAGGTCGACACGCCGTTCGGCAAGATCAGCTACCGCGCCGAAGACCATCAATCCACGATGGGCGCCTTCGTCGGCAAGACGAAGAACGAGAACGGCAAGGGCGTGATGGTCGACTACACGTACTTCGACGGCGCCAAGTTCCAGCCCTCCGCCGCCGACATCAAAAAATCGCGCACCGCCGACTGATATGGCTCGCCCCCAGGCTGCGCGCACTTCGTGTCGCTTCGCCCACCCCCTGCCGGGGGCAACACCAGCGGCCCGGCAAAGCCGGCTCCGCGGCGTTCCCGGAATTTCCCCCTCCCCTTTCGGGGGAGGGTTGGGGTGGGGGCACAACGGCGCCCGCCGCGGGGCTGCGTTGAATGCGGATGCTTCCCCATGAATGAAAACCGTCACCAGAAGGCCTTCGGATGAGTCTCTCGTCATTGCTGCTTCAGTTCCTCACCGGGCTGTCGTCGGCGTCGTCGCTGTTCCTCGTGGGAGCCGGCCTTTCGTTGATCTTCGGTGTCACGCGCATCGTCAACTTCGCGCATGGCTCCTTCTTCATGGTCGGCATCTATGTCGCCTACACGCTGGTCGAGAAGCTGGGCGGCGGCCTGGGCTTCTGGCCGGCGGTGGTGATCGCCGCGCTCGCGGTCGGCGTGCTCGGCGCGCTGATCGAGATGGTGCTGCTGCGCCGCATCTACAAGTCGCCGGAGCTGTTCCAGCTGCTGGCGACCTTCGCGCTGGTTCTTGTCATCAAGGACGCGGTGCTCTACATCTGGGGCCCCGACGAACTGCTCGGGCCGCGTGCGCCGGGCCTGTCGGGCTCCGTCGAAATCCTGGGCCGGCAGTTCCCGACCTACGACCTGTTCCTGATCGTCGTCGGCCCGGTCGTGCTCGGCCTGATGTGGCTGCTGCTCACGCGCACGCGCTGGGGCACGCTGGTGCGCGCCGCCACGCAAGACCGCGAGATGGTCAGTGCGCTCGGCGTGAACCAGGCCTGGCTCTTCACGGCAGTGTTCGCGCTCGGCGCCATGCTTGCGGGCCTCGGCGGCGCGCTGCAGCTGCCGCGCGAGCCGGCCACATTGGCGATGGACCTCAACACCATCGGCGCGGCCTTCGTCGTGGTGGTGGTGGGCGGCATGGGCTCCATTCCGGGCGCCTACGCGGCCGCGCTGCTGATCTCCGAGATCAAGGCCGTCTGCATCTGGCTCGGCGTGGTCGAGATCTTCGGCTACAGCGTGTCGTTCTCCAAGCTCACGCTGGTGGTCGACTTCGTCGTGATGGCGGTCGTGCTGGTGTGGCGCCCGTGGGGCCTGTTCGGCCGTCCGCAGGCGCCGAGCCGCTACGTCGGCATGCCCGAGGAGCCGCTGCGCCGCGCGAGCAAGGGCTACCTGTGGCTGGTCGCCGCGCTCGGCGCCGTGCTCATGGCCATGCCGTTGCTCACGGCCGACTCGCCCTACACCACGGTGCTGCTGATCGACCTGCTGATCGCGGCCCTGTTCGCTGCCAGCCTGCACTTCATCATGGGCCCGGCCGGCATGCACTCGTTCGGCCATGCGGCCTACTTCGGCCTGGGCGCCTACGGCGCCGCACTGCTGGTGCGCGCGAGCGGCCTGCCGATGGAGGCGGCGCTGGTCGTGGCGCCGCTGGTCGCGGCCATCGGTGCCTTCGTCTACGGCTGGTTCGCGGTGCGGCTCTCGGGCGTGTACCTCGCGATGCTCACGCTGGCCTTCGCGCAGATCACCTGGGCCATCGTCTACCAGTGGGATTCGTTCACCGGCGGCAGCAACGGGCTCACCGGCGTCTGGCCCTCGGAATGGCTGTCGGACAAGCGCACCTACTACTGGCTCACGCTGGTGCTGGTGGCGGCCGGCATCCTGATGCTGCGCCGCGTGCTGTTCTCGCCCTTCGGCTATGCGCTGCGGGCGGGGCGCGACTCGGTGCTGCGGGCCGACGCGATCGGCATCGACGTCAAGCGCATGCAGTGGACGGCCTTCGTGATCGCGGGCGCCGCGGCGGGGCTGGCGGGTTCGCTCTATGCCTTTTCCAAGGGCAGCATCTCCCCCGAGAGCCTGAGCGTGGACAAGTCGGTCGACGGCCTCGTGATGGTGCTGCTGGGCGGCATCCAGACGCTGGCGGGGCCGGTGGTCGGTGCCGTCACCTTCAGCTGGCTGCACGACACCGTGGCGCGCAACACCGACTATTGGCGCGCGACATTGGGCGCCATCATCCTGCTCCTCGTGCTGCTGTTCCCGCAGGGGATCGCCGGCTTCGCGAAGCAGATGACCGAGCGCCTGCTGCGGCGCAAGGCACCGGCCACCGAGGTGAAGGAGGCCAAGGCATGAGCAACCCCACCGCACCGCTCCTGAAGGTCGAGAACCTCGGCAAGTCCTTCGGCGGCGTCAAGGCCGTCGATGGCATCAGCTTCGAACTGAAGGCCGGCGAACTGCTGGCGCTGATCGGCCCGAACGGCGCCGGCAAGTCCACCACCTTCAACATGGTCAACGGCCAGCTCAAGGCCGACCAGGGGTCGATCCTGTTCGACGGCCACGAGCTGGTGGGCCAGAAGCCGCGCGCCATCTGGCGCAAGGGCGTGGGCCGCACCTTCCAGATCGCCGAAACCTTCGCCTCGCTCACGGTGGCCGAGAACGTGCAGATGGCGATGCTCTCGCACGACGGCAAGCTGTTCTCGATGTGGCGCCGCGCCAGCGAGCACAAGCGCGACGAAGCGCTCGCGCTGCTCGACCAGGTCGGCATGAAGGCGCAGGCCGACCGGCCCTGCAGCGAACTCGCGTACGGCGACGTCAAGCGCGTCGAGCTGGCCATTGCGATGGCCAACAGCCCGAAGCTGCTGCTCATGGACGAGCCCACCGCCGGCATGGCGCCGAAGGAGCGCAACTCGCTCATGGCGCTCACCAAGGACCTCGTGATCCAGCGCGGCCTCGCGGTGCTCTTCACCGAGCACAGCATGGACGTGGTGTTCGCGTATGCCGACCGCATGATCGTGCTGGCCCGCGGGCGCCTGATCGCGCAGGGCAAGCCGCTCGAGATCCGCGACCACCCGAAGGTGCAGGAGGTGTACTTCGGCAGCGGCAAGACATTCGAAAAAATCGCCGAGAAGGCTGCGGCCGTGTCGGCAGCTCTGGGAGAAGCCGCATGAGCGGAGGAGAACTGTTGCTCGAAGCGAAGGCGCTGTGCGCCTGGTACGGCGCCGCGCAAATCCTGTATGACGTCGACCTCGAGGTGCGGCGCGGCGAAGTGGTCGCGCTGATGGGGCGCAACGGCGCCGGCAAGTCGACCACGCTCAAGACGCTGATCGGCATGCTGGCCAAGCGCCGCGGCGCGGTGCGCTTCCTGAGCCACGATATCTCGAAGAGCGAGCCGCACGTGGCGGCGCGCCTGGGCCTGGGCTTCGTGCCCGAGGACCGGCGCGTGTTCACCGATCTCACGGTGATGGAGAACCTCGAAGTCGGCAAGCAGCCGGCGCGCCGCTGGACCGACGGCACCGACGCCCCGCTGTGGACGCCCGAGCGCCTGTTCAAGCTCTTTCCCAACCTGGGCGAGATGCCGACCCGGCCGGGCGGCCGCATGAGCGGCGGCGAGCAGCAGATGCTCACCGTGGCGCGCACGTTGATGGGCAACCCCTACCTCGTGCTGCTCGACGAGCCCTCCGAAGGCGTGGCGCCGGTGATCGTCGAGCAGATGGCCAACATGATTCTCGAGCTCAAGGCCCAAGGTGTGAGTATCCTGCTGTCGGAGCAGAACATGCACTTCGCCGAGCTGGTGTCCGACCGCGCCTATGTGCTCGAGAAGGGCCAGATCCGCTATCACGCCACGATGGCCGAGCTTGCGGCCAACGAAGATGTTCGCCGCGCCTACCTGAGCGTCTGATTTTTTCAACCCTACCGGAGTCCGCACCATGCATCGCAGAATCGTCTTGAAATCCGCCGCTGCCCTGGGGCTCGCGGGCAGCCTCGGCAGCTTGGGCCTCTCCGCCTTCGCGGCCGGCAAGATCAAGCCCGGCAGCAAGGCCGCGCTGATCGTGGTCGATGTGCAGAACTGCTTCCTCGAAGGCGGCACGCTCGCGGTGAAGGGCGGCAACGAGGTGATCCCGGTCATCAATGCGCTGGCCCCGGCGTTCGAGAACATCGTCGTCACGCAGGACTGGCACACGGCGGGCCACGCCTCTTTCGCCAGCACCTACTCGGGCAAGAAGCCCTTCGAGACGACCAAGCTCAGCTACGGCACCCAGGTGCTGTGGCCGGACCATTGCGTGCAAGGCACGGAAGACGCCGCGCTCGGCAAGGAGCTCAAGGTGCCGACCGCGCAGCTCGTCATCCGCAAGGGCTTCCACAAGGAAATGGACAGCTACTCGGCGTTCGAGGAAGCCGACCACAAGACCGCGACGGGCCTGGCCGGCTACCTCAAGGCGCGCGGCATCAAGACGGTGTTCGTCACCGGCCTGGCCACCGACTTCTGCGTGGCCTGGACCGCGATGGATGCGCGCAAGGCCGGCTTCGAGGCCTATGTGATCGAGGACGCGACGCGCGGTATCGACCTCAATGGCTCGCTCGCTGCAGCCTGGAAGCAGATGGCGGCCAAGGGCGTGAAGCGCATCCAGTCCGCCGATATCCAAGCCGCCTGACCCGCCGGCACAACAACGACAACAACGAGAAAAACGACGCATGAAGCTCTCGATCTCAAGGCGCGCCATGGTGGCGGGCAGCGCAGCCGTGGCCCTGGGCCCCGGCCTTTTGCGTTCGGCACGCGCAGAGAATGGCGTGACCGACACCACCATCCGCATCGGCCAGTCGGCCGTGTTCAGCGGCCCGGCCAAGGACTTCGGCGTCGATTACCGCGCGGGCATCAAGCTCCACTTCGACCGCGTCAACAAGTCGGGCGGCGTCAACGGCCGCAAGATCGAGCTCGTCACGTACGACGATGCCTACGATCCCGCGAAGACGGCCATCAACACGGCGAAGCTGATCGACGAGGACAAGGTCTTCGCGCTCACCGGCTTCGTCGCCACCGGCAATCTCGCAGCCGCCATGCCGCTCGCGGAGAAGGCGGGCGTGCCGATGTTCGCGCCGCTGGTGGGCACCACCTCGTTCCGCACCAAGGTCAACCGTTTGCTGTTCCACGTGCGCGCGGGCTACGACCTCGAGCTGCGCAAGATCATCAGCCACCTCTCGACCATCGGCATCTCGTCGATCGCCGTGGTGTTCCAGGACAGCCCCTTCGGCAAGTCGAACCTCGCCACCTGCGAGCAGCTCGCGGCCGAGCACAAGGTGCAGGTGGTCAAGACGCTGCCGCTGGCCATCACCGCCGAAGACGCGAAGCAGGTCGCCGCCGGCCTTGCCGAGGCGAAGCCGGGCGCGGTCGTGATGATCATGGCCGGCCGCATGGTCGAGATCTTCATCCGCGACTACCGCGCGAACGGCGTGGGCGCCCCGCTGTACACGCTGTCGGTGGGCATCACCGATGCGGCCGGCTCCGCCAAGCGGCTCGACGGCAAGCTCGCGGGGCTGGTCACGGCCAGCATCGTGCCGCCGCCGCAGGCGCAGCGCGTGCCCATCGTGGGCGACTACCAGCGCGACCGCGCGGAGTTCGGCGAGAAGATCGACAGCTACACCGCGCTCGAGGGCTACATCGTCGGGCGCGTGATGGCCGAAGGCCTGCGCCGCGCGGGCAAGACGCTCACGCGCGACAGCTTCATCGCGGGGCTCGAAAGCATTGGCAGCACGCGCTTCGGCGATTTTCCGATCGACTACAGCGCGAAGAACCACAACGGCTCGACCTTCGTGGACCTGGAGATGTACACCCGTGACGGCCAGTTGCGGCGCTGAGCCGCTGCACCTGCAGGTCAACGGCCAGGCCCGTTCGTTGTCGGGCGTTTCGCGCGAGGCTTCGCTGCTGCACCTGCTGCGCAACGACCTGGGCTTCAACGGGCCCAAGTACGGCTGCGGGCTGGGACAGTGCGGCGCGTGCACGGTGCATGTCGACGGCGTGGCGGCGCGGTCCTGCGTGATTCCCGCACACGGCGTGGCGGGCCGCGCCATCACCACGCTCGAAGGCCTCGGCACGCGCGACCGCTGGCATCCGGTGCAGGCGGCTTTCGAAGACGCGCAGGCCGCGCAGTGCGGCTACTGCCTCAACGGCATGGTGATGCAGGCCGCCGCGCTGCTCGCGCGCGATCCGCAGGCGAGCGAGGCGCGCATCCGCGGCGAGCTCTCGGGCAACCTGTGCCGCTGCGGAACGCACATTGAAATTCTCGACGCCGTGCAGCGTGCCGCCGCGCGCATGCGAGAGATGGTGAATCCATGAGCGGCCGGTCTTGTCCCCTCTCCCTCTGGGAGAGGGCCAGGGTGAGGGCATCGGCCTTCACAAACGCACTGCCTCTGCCATCGCTGCCGGCTCTCACCCCAACCCTCTCCCAGAGGGAGAGGGCGCCAGAGCCGTGACGCGCCGCGCCGATCTGCCGCAGACCCGCGCGGCGTTTCTGGCCGCCGACGGCGTGCTGCTCGTGGTGCGCGAGGCGCCGCCCGCGCCGGCGCCTGCGAACGGGCAGCCTGCGCTGGTCGCGGGCAACCCCCTCGAGGGCGACGAGATCCTGCTCGCGGTCTGGGACGACGGCAGCGCCTCGGCGCTCAATGGGCACGTCGACCTGGGCACCGGCATCCAGACCGCACTCGCGCAGATCGTGGCCGAAGAGCTCGACCTCGGCATGCCCTGCGTGCGCATGATGCTGGGCGACACCGCACGCGCGCCCAACCAGGGCGCGACGATCGCGAGCGCATCGATCCAGATCCACGCGCAGCCCCTGAGGCTGGCCGCCGCACAGGCGCGTGCGTGGCTGCTGGCGCGTGCGGCCGAGCGGCTGGGCGTTGCGGCCGACGCGCTGCAGGTGCGCAACGGCGTGGTGCGCATCGCCGAGGCACCGGACCGCCACGTCGGTTATGCGGAGCTCGTGGCCGGCCAGCGCACGGTGCTGCGGCTGGACCCGGCCGCGCAACCCAAGGACCCGGCCGACTACCGCATCGTCGGCACCCGCCAGGCGCGCGTCGACATTCCCGCCAAGCTCGCGGGCGATCTGGTGTTCGTGCACGACATGCGCGTGCCGGGCATGCTGCACGGCCGCGTGGTGCGTCCGCCGTATGCGGGCGCGGACCACGGCGAGTTCATCGGCAACACGCTCGAGTCGGTGGACGAATCGTCGATCGCGCACATCCCCGGCATCCGTGCCGTGGTCGTGATCCGCGATTTCGTCGGCATCGTGGCCGAGCGCGAGGAGCACGCGGAGCAAGCGCTGCGCGAGTTGCGCGTGACGTGGAAGCCCTGGCCCGGCATGCCCGACCTGGGCGACCTCGCACAGGCCCTGCGCGACAACCCTTCGACGCAGCGCCTGCTGGTCGATGAAGGCGATGTCGATGGCGCCCTCGCCGCAGCCGCACAGCCGATGCAGCGCACCTATGTCTGGCCGTACCAGATGCACGCCTCCATCGGCCCGTCGTGCGCGCTGGCCGACTGGCAGCCGGCCGATGGCAGCGGCATGCAGCTGCGGGTGTGGGCCGGCTCGCAGAACCCCCATGTGCTGCGCGCCGATCTCGCGAAGCTCCTGGCCGTGGACGACGTGCAGGTGGATGTGGTCCGCATGGAGGCCGCGGGCTGCTACGGCCGCAACGGCGCCGACGACGTGGCGGCCGATGCGGCCCTGCTCGCGCGCGCCGTGGGCATGCCGGTGCGCGTGCAGCTCACGCGCGAGCAGGAGCATGCGTGGGAGCCCAAGGGCGCCGCGCAGCTCATGGAGATCGACGGCGGGCTGATGGCCGACGGCCGCGTCGCCGCCTACGACTTCGAGACCTCGTACCCGTCGAACGGCGCGCCGACGCTGGCGCTGCTGCTCACGCGCACCATCGAGCCGGCCGCGCAGGCCTTCGAGATGGGCGACCGCACGGCGCGCCCGCCCTACGGCTACGACAACCTGCGCGTGAAGGTCAACGACATGGCGCCGATCGTGCGCGCCTCGTGGCTGCGCGGCGTGTCGGCACTGCCGAGCTCGTTCGCGCACGAGTCGTACATCGACGAGCTGGCGACCGCGGCAGGTGTCGACCCGGTGCAGTTCCGCCTGCGCCACCTGAACGATCCGCGCGCGGTCGAGCTGGTGCAGGCCACTGCACAGAAGGCAGGCTGGCGCATGCGCACGGGGCCGCAGGAGAACGCCGACGGCGGCCTGGGCGAGGGCGGCGACATCCTCTTCGGCCAGGGCTTCGCCTATGCGCGCTACATCCACAGCAAGTGGCCCGGCTTCGGCGCCGCTTGGGCCGCGTGGGTGGCCGATGTGGAGGTGAACCGCAAGACCGGCGAGGTGCATGTGCGCCGCGTGGTGGTGGGGCATGACGCGGGCCTGATGGTCAATCCCGCGGGTGTCGAGCACCAGGTGCACGGCAACGTGATCCAGACCACGAGCCGTGCGCTCATGGAGCAGGTGCAGTTCGCGCCGCAGCAGGGCGCGGCGGCCGGCGGCGCAAGGTTGCCCGGCGTGCTGCCGACCGGCGTGGTCGCGAGCCGCGAGTGGGGTAGCTACCCGATCATCAACTTCCGCGACGTGCCGGTGATCGAGGTGATGCACATGCCGCGGCCGGGCGAGCCCTCGCTGGGCGCGGGCGAGTCGTCGTCGGTGCCGGGGACCGCGGCGATCGCGAATGCGATCTTCGATGCGACGGGGGTGCGGTTCAGGGCGCCGCCGTTCACGCCGGAGACGGTGCTGGCTGAATTGAACCGCGGTTTGCTCCCTCCCCCCCTGGGGGAGGGCGGGGGTGGGGGCGAGCGGCGCTCGGAGGGTGACGCTGCCGTGCCCCCATCCCAACCTTCCCCCAGAGGGGGAAGGGGCAATGCGGGAACCCTCGGGCCCCAACGAAAAGGCCTCTGGGCCACCGGCGCCGCCCTGTTCATCGGCGGCATCGGCGTCATCGCCGGCCTGCTCGGCTGGCGCTCCGCCATCGCCCCGGTCTCGCTCAGCGCGCCGGTCTACAGCGAGTCCACCATCGAACGCGGCCGCGTGCTCGCCGCGCTCGGCGACTGCGCGGTGTGCCACACCGCGCCCGGCGGCGCACCCAACGCGGGCGGGCGCGCGATGGACACGCCCTTCGGCACGCTCTACACCACCAACCTCACGCCCGATGCCGACACCGGCCTCGGCCGCTGGTCCTTCAGCGCGTTCCAGCGTGCGATGCGCGAAGGCGTTTCGCGCGACGGCCACTTCCTGTACCCCGCGTTCCCGTACACCGCGTTCGCGAAGACCAGCGACGACGACCTGCAGTCGCTCTATGCGTACTTCATGTCGATGCCCGCGGTGCGCGCGGAAACGCCGAAGTCCGCGCTCAAGTTCCCGTTCAGCGTGCGGCCGCTGATGGCCGGGTGGAATGCGCTGTTCCACGATCCCGCGCCGTTGCAGCCTGTCGCCGCGCAAAGCGCCGAATGGAACCGCGGCGCCTACCTCGTCAACGGCCTGGGCCATTGCGGCGCCTGCCACACGCCGCGCAATGCGCTGGGCGCGGAGCAGGGCGGCAGCGCCTTTCTGTCGGGCGCGGTGGTCGATGGCTGGGAGGCGCCCGCGCTCACCGGCCTTTCGAAATCCGCGGTGCCGTGGGATGCCGACGAGCTGTACCGCTACCTGCGCACCGGCCACACGCAGCGCCACGGCATCGCCGGCGGGCCGATGGCCGAGGTGGTGCGCGAACTCAGCCAGGTGTCCGATGCCGACGTGCGCGCGATGGCGACCTACCTCGGTTCGTTCAACCCGGCGCCGGCGGCAGCACCGCAAGCCGTCGCGCAGCAGGCGGTCGAAGCCGCAGCGCGCTCGCAAGGCCAACTGCTCGGCCCCGCGCAGCGCATGTTCGACAGTGCGTGCGCGTCATGCCACCACGACGGCAACGGTCCCACGCTGCTCGGCGTGAACACGCCGCTCGCACTCAACAGCAACCTCACGAGCGCGCGGCCCGACAACCTGCTGCGCACCATCCTCGACGGCGTGCGCGATCCCGCGAGCCGCGACATCGGCTTCATGCCGGCCTTCCGCGAGGCGCTCGACGACCGGCAGATCGCCGAGCTCGCCGGCTACATGCGTGCGCGCTTCGCGCCGCAGGAGCCGGCGTGGACGGATCTGCCCGCACAGGTGGCGCGGGTTCGGGCGGCAAAGGCGCACGGCGCCGGGCATTGAGCGCACCTCCGACGTACGATGCAGCGTCGCGCATCCGCGCACTGCATCGCACCTCACCGGAGACACACAGCGCCATGTCCTTGAACCTCTCGACTTCCAACAGCCTTCCCCGCGACGCCGAGCGCGCCACCCTGGTCGGCCGCCTCTGGCAACCCGGCGTGGGCCCGGTGCTGGTGGCCGTGCACGAAGGCGGCCTGCACGACCTGTCGAAGCTCGCGCCGACCATGAGCGACCTGCTCGAAGGCAAAAAGCCGCCGGCCGAGGCCGTGCGTGCCGCACTGCAAGACGGCCAGGCCCCGCGCATCGCGGCGCTCGATGCCGTCCTCGCCAACAGCGACGAGACCGCGCGCGACGCCGGCAGGCCCTGGCTGCTCGCCCCCTGCGACCTGCAGGTCATCAAGGCCAGCGGCGTGACCTTCGTGGCGAGCCTCCTCGAACGCGTGATCGAGGAGCAGGCGCGCGGCGATGCCTCGAAGGCCGAGGCCACGCGCGCCGCCATCGGCCAGGTGCTCGGCGACAACCTGGCGGACATCGTGCCCGGCTCGCCCGAGGCGGCGAAGGTCAAGGAGGTGCTGCTCGCGCAGGGCGTGTGGTCGCAGTACCTCGAAGTCGGCATCGGGCCCGACGCCGAGATCTTCACCAAGGCGCCCGTGCTCGCCGCGGTCGGCACCGGCGCCGACGTGGGCATCCATTCGGGCTCGGTCTGGAACAACCCCGAGCCCGAGGTCGTGCTCGCGGTCAACAGCCGCGGCGAGACGCTCGGCGCCGCGCTCGGCAACGACGTCAACCTGCGCGACTTCGAAGGCCGCAGCGCGCTGCTGCTCGGCAAGGCCAAGGACAACAACGCCTCCTGCGCCATCGGTCCGTTCATCCGCCTGTTCGATGCGCATTTCGGCATCGCCGATGTGCGCCGCATCACCGTGGCGCTCGAGGTGACCGGGCCCGAAGGCTTCACGCTCGAAGGCGCGAGCTCGCTGTCGAAGATCAGCCGCGATCCGCTCGACCTCGTGTCGCAGGCCGTCGGTGCGCACCATGACTACCCCGACGGCTTCATGTTGTTTCTCGGCACGATGTTCGCGCCGACACAAGACCGTCACGGGCCTGGGCAAGGATTCACCCACGTCGTCGGCGACCGCGTGTGCATCGCCGCACCGGAACTCGGCGCGCTGTTCAATCGCGTGGTGCATGCCGACCAGGCCCCGCGGTGGACTTTCGGCGTGAGTGCGCTGATGCGCAATCTGGGCGGGCGCGGTCTGTTGTAAGCGTTCCGTGTGACGTTTAAAAGGAGATGTACTCCTTTGGGATTCATTGCCTGCGCGTTGCACGCTGTTGCTGTTGACCGTAACTCTGGTTCCCCTCAAGATCAACATTGTTGAGAACGGTTAATTCAAAGGGGGACCCGGTTGTTGCCGAGTGAGATCGATCTGTTGCAGTTGCCTGTCGAAGGCCCGCTTCCGTGCGGAGAAGATCTGGAATACGACCCCGATTTCATGGCGCTGCAACAAGCGACGACAGGCAAGCGGGAGCAGCAGTTCGGCGCCACGATCATTCCGGCCGAGCCGCCCGACTGGGCCCGCGTGGAACGCATCGCCAGGCAGCTGTGCGACCGCACGCGCGACCTGCGGGTGCTGGTTCCATTGACCCTGGCATGGACCGAGACGCGCGGCCTGCCCGGCTATGCCGACGGGCTTCGGCTGGTCGATGCCGTGCTGCAGAAATTCTGGGACGACGTGCATCCGCGTGTCGTCGACGATGGCTTCGAAGACCCGCTGCCGCGCATGAATGCGCTGGCTGCGCTGGCCGAAGCCGAAGGGCTCGGACGCAGCGTGCGCGATGCGCGCCTGCTCGATGACGGCGGTTCGTCGGTGAGCCTGCGGCAGGTCGAGGCCTTGCTCGATTCGAGCAAGACCGATCAGGTCGATTACCCGGGCGGCATCGGCCGGCTGCGGGAGGCGGCGCGCCGCGCACAGGAGAAGGCGGCGCCGCCGGTGGTGGCCTTGCGTGCGGCGCTGGCGTTGCTGCAGCGCATTCGCGAGACCTCCGAACGTGCGCTGGGCCAGAGCTGGGCGCCCGATTTTTCGCGGCTCGAACGGTCGCTGCGCACCGTGGTCCAGTTGCTGCCGGAACAGGCGCAGCCCGATCCGGCGGAAGGCACCCGGCCTGAAGGCGATGCGCATGCGGAGGGCGCTGCACAGCCCATCGCTTCGAACGTGCAGGCCACGGCTGCCGTTGCTGCGAATGGCAGTGCGGGCTTGCGCACGGCGGGCATTAAAGAGTTTGAAATATCGAGTCGTGATGATGTGCAGGTGTTGTTGGAAAAGGCTTGCCAGTACATGGAGCGCACCGAGCCCAGCCATCCGGCGCCCATGCTGATCCGCAGAGCGCAAAGGCTCCTGGACCTCAACTTCTTCCAGATCATCGAAGAGCTCGTGCCCGAGGGATTGCAAAAGATAGAGAGCCTGGCCGGGCGACCGCTGAACGGCGGCGCGTCCTCGGAGTAGGCGGCGGCCGCCGCAGATGCCGAAGGCTTGCAGGCAGCCAGGTTCGATCCACGCATTCAGTTTCAAGAGGAAGCTTATGGCAGACAACCGTGTCAGAAACAGTGGTCAGAAATTCATCGCGCGGAACCGGGCGCCGCGCGTGCAGATCGAGTACGACGTCGAGATCTACGGCAGCGAACGCAAGATCCAGTTGCCCTTCGTGATGGGCGTGATCGCCGACCTCGCGGGCAAGCAGGTCGACCCGATGCCCGATCTCGCGGACCGCGACTTCATGGCTGTGGACATCGACAACTTCGACGACCGCATGAAGTCGATCAAGCCGCGCGTGGCCTTCCAGGTGCCCAACACGCTCACGGGCGAAGGCCAGATGAATGTCGACATCACCTTCGACAGCATGGACGACTTCTCGCCCGCGCGCATCGCGGGCCAGGTGGGCGCGCTGCAGCAGCTGCTGGCGGCCCGTACGGAACTCTCGAACCTGCTTTCCTACATGGACGGCAAGAACGGCGCCGAGCAGCTGATCGCGCAGGCGCTGCAGAACCCGGCCCTCCTCAAGTCGCTGGCCTCCGCGCCCAACCCCGCGGTGGCCAAGGCGGTGGAAGCCGCGAACGAAAAGTCGGGTGCCGCGGCGCCCGGCACCTCTTCCGAGTAAGCGCGAGCAGCAGCAAAGCAAGCCGACAGGATCTCCATCATGAGCACCGCACCCCAACAGACAGCGCGCGCGCAGGCCACCCTGGTCGAAGCGCTCGAGCCGAACGAGTTCTCCGACCTTCTGCAGCGCGAGTTCAAGCCCAAGACGGACCAGGCGCGCGAGGCGGTGCAGAACGCCGTCAAGACGCTTGCCGTGCAGGCGCTCGAAAGCACCGTCACCATCTCGAACGACGCCTACCGCACGGTGCAGGGCATCATCACCGAGATCGACCGCAAGCTCTCGGAGCAGATCAACCAGATCCTGCACCACGAGGACTTCCAGCAACTCGAAGGCGCATGGCGCGGCCTGCACCACCTCGTCAACAACACCGAGACCGACGAGCAGCTCAAGATCCGCGTCATGTGCGCATCCAAGCGCGAAGTGGCGCGCTCGCTCAAGCGCCACAAGGGCATCGGCTGGGACCAGAGCCCGCTGTTCAAGAAGATCTACGAGGCCGAGTACGGCCAGTTCGGCGGCGAGCCCTTCGGCGCGCTGATCGGTGATTTCCATTTCGACCACAGCCCGCCCGACGTCGAGATGCTGGGCGAGATGGCCAAGATCGCCGCCGCCGCGCACTGTCCCTTCATTGCCGGCGCATCGCCCACCGTGATGCAGATGGACTCGTGGCAGGAACTGTCGAACCCGCGCGACCTGACCAAGATCTTCCAGAACACCGAGCACACCGCCTGGCGTTCCTTGCGCGAATCGGAGGACGCGCGCTACATCGGCCTGGCCATGCCGCGCTTCCTGGCGCGCCTGCCCTACGGCGCGCGCACCAACCCGGTCGACGAGTTCGAGTTCGAGGAAGAAACCGATTCGGCCGCGCACACGCGCTACACCTGGGCCAACTCGGCCTATGCGATGGGCGTGAACATCAACCGCTCGTTCAAGCAGTACGGCTGGTGCACCTCCATCCGCGGCGTGGAATCGGGCGGCGCGGTCGAGAACCTGCCCACCCACACCTTCCCGACCGACGACGGCGGCGTGGACATGAAGTGCCCGACCGAGATCGCGATCAGCGACCGGCGCGAAGCCGAACTCGCCAAGAACGGCTTCATGCCGCTCGTGCACCGCAAGAACTCCGACTTCGCGGCCTTCATCGGCGCGCAGTCGCTGCAGTCGCCGGCCGAGTACTACGACGCCGACGCCACGGCCAATGCCAACCTGGCGGCGCGCCTGCCATACCTGTTCGCATGCTGCCGTTTCGCGCACTACCTGAAGTGCATCGTGCGCGACAAGATCGGTTCGTTCCGCGAGCGCGAGGACATGGAGCGCTGGCTCAACGACTGGATCATGAACTACGTGGACGGCAGCCCCGGCACGTCGTCCCAGGACACGAAGGCCATGAAGCCGCTGGCGGCGGCGGAAGTCCAGGTGGAAGCCATCGAGGACAACCCCGGCTACTACGCCGCCAAGTTTTTTCTCCGGCCGCACTATCAGCTCGAAGGGCTGACGGTGTCGTTGCGGCTGGTTTCGAAGCTGCCATCCAACAAGAAGGACAGCAGCTAATTCAACGGTGCTCCACGAGGGCGCACATAACTTTGGGGGTTAATCATGGCAGTAGACATGTTCATGCGCGTCGAGGGCGCGAACGGCGAATCCAAGGACTCGAACCACAAGGACTGGACGGATATCAAGTCGTTTGCATGGGGAGCGACGCAGCCTGGAAACATGGTCAGCGGCGGTGGCGGCGGTGTGGGCAAGGCGAGCTTCAACGACCTGCAGGTGCTGGCGCGCATCGACAAGGCGGCACCGTCCGTCATGAAGAACTGCGCGAGCGGCAAGCACCTGGGCAAGGTCGAGGTGTCGGTGTGCAAGGCCGGGGGCTCGCAGATCGAATACACGCGCGTCACGCTCGAAGAAGTGCTGGTCACCTCGGTGCAGTACACGGCCGAGCAGGGTTCGGACGCGGTGTTCGTGCAGTTCGCCTTCCAGGCGGCGAAGGTGAAGCAGCAGTACTGGGAACAGACCGACAAGGGCGGCAAGGGCGCCGAAACCGTGCTGGCCTGGAACATCAAGGAAAACAGGGAAGCCTGATTCCCTCTCGTCATGCCGGGGGCAGGCCATGCGACCGATGCGCGTGTCGATGCAAAGCCTGTCCTCCGGCCGAGGATCACCACCAGAACGACTTGTCGTCGTGCGCGAGTCAATGAGGAAGCTTCATGGGCGATGGGTTTGCAGTGCTGGGCGAGCGCTCCGTGGCCGAGCACACCGAATGGGTGCAGCGGCAGATCCGCGCCAGTCCCCAGAATGCCGGCCTGCGGCTCGCCCTGTGCCACTTCCTCGCGCTGCGCGGCGAATGGCAGCGGGCTGAAGACCAGCTCAAGCTCGCCGCAAAACTCGATCCCTCTTTTGCGCCGGCCAGCGCCACCTGCGCGATGGCGCTGGCGGCCGAGCGCCATCGCACCGAGTTCTGGAACGGCGGGCGCGCGCCGGCTGTCGTTGCCGGCCAGGCCGATTGGGTCGATGGGCTGATCGCCGCCGCGGCGCAGCCGCCCGGGCAGGCGGCGGCGTTGCGCGAACGAGCACGGCAGGACGCGCCTGCCATCCAGGGAGCGCTCAGCGCCGTGGACCGTTCCGATTCGCGCGCCGCGCAGGCCCTGGATGGCGAGCCGGTGCAGACCGCCGACTTCGCCTGGCTCTGCGATGGCGACGTGCGCCTCGGCGCGGTGCTCGAACTCCTCACGCCCTCGGGCTATGCGTGGCTGCCGCTGCATGCGGTACGCCGCCTCCAGTTCAAACGCCCGCAGCACCTGGTCGACCTGCTGTGGGCGCCGGCCGAGATCGTGCTGCAAGACGGCCGCGGCCTGAACGGCCTGGTGCCGGTGCGCTACCCGGGTCCGCTCGACGCGCTCGACGACGAGACCACGCTGGGCCGCCGTACCGACTGGCTGCCGCTCGCCGGTGAAGACCAGTACGCGGGCGTCGGCCAGCGCACGCTCATCAGCGAGGCGGGCGACCACTCGCTGCTCGATGTGCGGCTCGTCGAATTCGAAGCAGCACCTGCGGAGGGCGCCGCACCGTGAGCGCCACGCTCCCCGCCAGCCGCCCGGCCATCGACATCGATGGCGACCCGCAGGAGAGCGTCGCGCGCGACCGCCTGCAGCCCGTGCTGCTCGACCGCCTGACCGACAGGCAGCCGCAGAGCCGGCAGGAGCGCGCGGGCAGCTTTCTCATGAGCGGCAAGCTGCTGCGCGACTCGGTGCTGCGCGACCTGCAGTGGCTGCTCAACACCACCAACTTCGGCGCGGACCACGACATCAACGCCATGCCGCGCGCACGGCGCTCGGTCGTCAACTACGGCGTGCGCGGCTGGGCCGGCGGGCGCATGTCGGAGGTCGACTTCGCCGACGTCGAGGCCGCCATCCGCGCCTCGATTATCGACTTCGAGCCGCGCATCATGAAGGACAGCATCGACGTGCGCTGCGTGACCGATGCGACCGACCTCGAGCACCACAACCTGCTCGCGCTCGAGATCCGCGGCACGCTGTGGTCGGTGCCCTATCCCATCGAATTCATCCTGCGCTCCGAGCTCGACCTGGAAAGCGGCCACATGATCCTGCGGCCCACGGGGGGGCTCTGATGGACGCGCGCCTGCTCGACTACTACAACCGCGAGCTCACCTACATGCACGAGCTCGGGGCCGAGTTCGCGCAGCGCTACCCGAAGATCGCAGGCCGGCTCGGCATGCGCGGCATCGAGGTCAGCGACCCGTACGTGGAGCGCCTGCTCGAAGGCTTCAGCTTTCTCACGGCGCGCATCCAGCTCAAGATGGACGCGGAGTTTCCGCGTTTCTCGCAGCGCCTGCTGGAGGTGGTTTACCCCAACTTCCTGGCGCCGCTGCCCGCGATGGCCGTGGTGCAGATCGACGGCAACCTCAACGAAGGCTCGCTGAAGGCGGGCTACGAGCTGCCGCGCCACACCATCCTGCGCGGCCGCATGATCAAGGGCGAGCAGACCGCCTGCGAGTTCCGCACCGGCCATGCGGTCACGCTGTGGCCCCTCAAGATCGCCGAGGCCGGCATCGGGCCGGTGCCCGCGGAAATTGCGCACGCGATGCCGATGGTGGCGCGGCAGGCCAAGAGCGCGATCACCATCCGGCTCGAAGCGGTGGGCGGTGCCAGGTTTTCCGAGATGCCGCTCGACCGGCTCGAGTTCTTTCTCTCGGGTGCCGAGCTGCATGCGCTTCGCGTGCTCGAGCTCGTGGCGCACCACAGCGTCGGCACGGTGTGCCGCAGCGGCCCCGGCAGCACGGCGCGGATCGTGCCGCTCGGCGACGAGGCCATCCGCCACGAGGGCTTCGACCCCGACCAGGCGCTGCTGCCCTACGACGCGCGCTCGTTCCAGGGCTACCGGCTGCTGCACGAGTACTTCGCGTTCCCCGACCGCTACCTGTTCTTCAGCGTGAAGAACCTGCGCGCGGCGGCCGCGGCCATGAGCGGCAGCACGATGGACATCGTGATCCTGCTCGACCGCGCCGACGGCGACCTGGAGCGGCTGGTCGATGCGCGGCACTTCTCGCTGTTCTGCACGCCCATCATCAACCTCGTGCCGCGCCGCAGCGACCGCATCCCGGTCGGACCCGGCCAGCACGAGCACCATGCGGTGATCGACCGCACGCGCCCGCGCGACTTCGAGATCTTCACCGTCGAGCGCGTGACGGGCCACATGGCCAACGGCTCCGAGGAACGCGAGTTCCGGCCCTTCCTCGGCTCGTTCGCGGCCGACGACGGCGACTTCGGCGCCTACTTCTCGCTGCGCCGCGAGCCGCGCCTCGTGTCCGACCGCGCGCGGGCGCAGGGCACGCGCACCAGCTACACCGGCAGCGAGGTCTACGTGTCGCTGGTCGACCAGCACGACGCCCCCTTTCCGCACAGCCTGCGGCACATCACGCTCGATGCGCTGTGCACCAACCGCGACCTGCCGCTCTTGCTGCCGACCGGGCTCGAATCGGACTTCACCCTGCGCGTCTCGGCGCCCGTGCGTTCGATCCGCATCCTGCGGGGCCCCTCGCGGCCCTACCCGGCACTGGCCGAGGGCGCGCTCACCTGGCGGCTCATCAGCCACCTCGGGCTCAACTACCTGAGCCTGACCGATGTCGATGCCGCGCAAGGCGCCGCCGCGCTGCGCGAGATGCTCGATCTCTATGGCAACCTGGCCGACCCCTCGGTGCGCCGCCAGATCCAGGGCGTGCGCTCGATGGCGCTGGCGCCGGTGTTCCGCCGCCTGCCGGAGCCCGGGCCGATCGTCTTCGGACGCGGCGTGGAGATCGCGCTCAAGATCGACGAGGTCGCGTTTTCCGGCGCGAGCCCCTACCTTTTCGGCGCCGTGCTCGAGCAGTTCTTCAGCCGGCACGTGTCGCTCAACGCCTTCACCGAGTTCGCGCTCTCCAGCCTGCAGCGCGGCGACATCGCGCGCTGGACTCCACGGGTCGGACGCCGCCCCGCCGTATGAGCGCAGCCGGTTTCTCCGACGGGATGCAGGAGGCCGCGCCCGCCGAGCGCGAGGACCTGTTCGAGGCGGTCGAGGCCGCGAACGGCGAGAGCGCGCAACCGCCCGTGCCCGCTCGCCGCGGCGCGCTCCAGGTCGACCCCGCGCTGTGGGCCGGGCTGGTCGACCAGCCTTTCGAGCACGACCTGTTCATGCTGCTGCGCCGCCTCGATGCGCAGGGCGACCATCCTTTGCTGGGCCGCGCGCCGCGCCCGTTGGACGAGCCGCTGCGGCTCGGGCAGGAGCCCTCGATGGCCTTCGCGCCGTCGAACGTCTCGGGTGTCGATGTCGACGGCGACGGCCCGCCGCGCATCTCGATCTACGGCTTCGGCCTGTTCGGTCCCAACGGCCCGCTGCCGCTGCACCTGACCGAGTACGCGCGCGAACGCAAGCGCCATCACAACGACCACACCCTCAGCGCGTTTGCCGACCTGTTCCATCACCGGCTGATCCTGCTGTTCTACCGGGCCTGGGCCGATGCGCAGTCGGTCAACAGCCTGGACCGCCCCGACGGCCATCGCTTCGTCGACTACGTGGCGAGCCTCATGAACATGGGCCAGCCCGGCCTCAAGGAACGCGACCGCATCGCCGACCATGCGCGCACCTTCATGGCCGGCCACCTGGTGCGCCAGACGCGCAACCCCGAGGGCCTGATCCAGATCCTCAGGCTCTACTTCGACGTGCCCGTGCGCGTCGAGGAATTCGTGAGCGACTGGGTGATGATCGACGAGCGGCAGGTGAGCCGGCTCGGCCTCTTCGGGCGCAACCACAAGCTGGGCGGCGGCGCCACCATCGGGCTGGCGGTGCGCGACGCGCAGAGCAAATTCCGCCTCGAACTCGGGCCGCTCTCGCAGCAGCAGTTCCGCGAGTTCCTGCCGGGCAGCCGCCGGCTCCAGCAGGTGGTCGACTGGGTGCGCCAGTACGTCGGCATCGAGTTCGCCTGGGAGCTGCGGCTCGTGCTGAAGAAGCAGGAGGCCCGTGGCATGCAACTGAGCAGCGACCAACGCCTCGGCTGGGGCAGCTGGCTCGGCTCCCGCCTCTCGGACACCGACGCCGGCGACATGGTGTTCCAGCCCGAAGCGCTGTATTCCCGCAACGCGTCGGCAGCAGCAAAAATGCCTGCCGAGTCCGCATCTTCCATGGTTCTATGACCGACATCCGCCGCGTCTCTCTTTTTTCGAAACTCAATCCGATGCTCTACAAGGCATTGGAGACCGCCACCGCCTTCGCCAAGCTGCGCGGCAATGCCTACGTGGAGCTGGTGCACTGGCTGCACCAGATCCTGCAGCTGCAGGACAGCGACATGCTGCGCATCGTCAAGCGCGCGGGGCTCAACCTCGATGCGGTCGAGCAGGACCTCGTGCGCGCGCTCGACCGCCTGCCGCACGGCGCCACCTCGATCAGCGACATCTCCGAGCACGTCGACAACGCCGTCGAGCGCGCATGGGTGTATGCGAGCCTGCGCTTCGAGGCCACCTCGATCCGCGGCGCGTACCTGCTTGCCGGCATCATCAAGACGCCGGGGCTGCGCCAGGTGCTCTCGGGCATCTCGCGCGAGTTCGACAAGATCGTGCCCGACGTGCTGGTCGCCCAGCTCGCCGCGTGGACCGAAGGCTCGCCGGAAGACGACTACGACGTCACGCCGGACGTGGGCCCGGGCAGAACCGGAGCCACGACCGCCGTGCACCACCAGGGCGACGGCCCCGCGGCCGGCGGCTCGGCACTCGCCAAGTACGCGAGCGACCTGACCGCCAAGGCGCGCGCCGGCGAGCTCGATCCGGTCTACGGCCGCGACGACGAGATCCGCCAGATCATCGACATCCTGATGCGCCGCCGCCAGAACAACCCGCTGCTCACCGGCGAGGCCGGCGTGGGCAAGACGGCGGTGGTCGAAGGCCTGGCCTCGCGGCTGGCCGCGGGCGACGTGCCGCCTTCGCTCAAGGACGTGTCGCTGTGGGTGCTCGACCCCACGCTGCTGCAGGCCGGCGCGGGCGTGAAGGGCGAGTTCGAGCAGCGGCTTCGGCAGGTGATCGACGAGGTCGAGAAGAGCCCCAGGCCCATCGTGCTGTTCGTCGACGAGGTGCACACGCTGGTCGGTGCGGGCGGCACGGCGGGCACCGGCGATGCGGCCAACCTGCTCAAGCCCGCGCTCGCACGCGGCCGGCTGCGCACCATCGGCGCGACCACCTGGTCGGAGTACAAGAAGTACATCGAGAAAGACCCGGCGCTCACCCGCCGCTTCCAGACCATCCAGGTGCACGAGCCCACCGAACCCAAGGCCGTGATCATGCTGCGCGGCATCTCGGCCGAACTCGAGAAGCACCACGGCGTGCTGATCCTCGATGCCGCGCTCGAGGCGGCCGTGAGCCTGTCGCACCGCTACATTCCCTCGCGGCAGTTGCCCGACAAGGCCGTGAGCCTGCTCGACACGGCGTGTGCGCGCGTCGCGTTGAGCCAGCATGCGCTGCCGGCCGCGTTGGAAGATCTGCAGCGCCGCATCGAGGTGCTGGGCATCGAATCCGGCATCGCGGGGCGCGAGGCGGCAATCGGTGTCGGCGAGCACCAGCGCGTCGAGGACATCGCCGCCGAAGTGGCCGCGGCGCAGGCCGAGCTCGGCCTGCTGGAGCAGCGGCGCGTGGAAGAAAGCGCGCTGGTCGAGCGCATCGTGGCGCTGCGCAAGCGGCTGTCGCCGGCGGCGGTGCCCGTGCAGGCGGAGGAAGCAGGCGGCGATGTCGAAGTCCCGCCCGACGCCGAGAGAACACCCGCGGAGATTCGCGCCGAACTCGACGCGGCGCAGGACCAGCTCGTGCAGCTGCAGGGCGAGTCGCCGCTCATCCTCGCCGCCGTCGATGCACAGGCCATCGCCACCGTGGTGGCCGACTGGACCGGCATTCCCATCGGCCGCATGGTGCGCGACGACGCGCAGTCGGTGCTGCGGCTCGGCGAGATCCTCTCGGCCCGCGTGGTGGCCCAGCCCGACGCGCTGGAGACCATCTCGCGGCGCATCCGCACCGCGCGCGCGCGGCTCGACAACCCCAACAAGCCGGTCGGCGTGTTCCTGCTCTGCGGCCCTTCGGGTGTCGGCAAGACGGAGACCGCGCTGGCGCTGTCGGAGGCGCTCTACGGCGGCGAGCAGAACCTCGTCACCATCAACATGAGCGAGTTCCAGGAGTCGCACACCGTCTCCACGCTCAAGGGCGCGCCGCCCGGCTACGTGGGCTATGGCGAAGGCGGCGTGCTGACCGAGGCCGTGCGCCGCCGGCCGTACAGCGTGGTGCTGCTCGACGAGATCGAAAAGGCGCACACCGACGTGCACGAGATCTTCTTCCAGGTCTTTGACAAGGGCTGGATGGAAGACGGCGAAGGCCGGCACATCGACTTCCGCAACACCGTGATCATCATGACCTCCAACGTCGGCACCGACCTGGTCATGCAGCTGTGCGAAGACCCGGCCCTGCGCCCCGACCCCGAGCCGCTCGCGGCCGCGCTGCGCGAGCCGCTGCTCAAGGTGTTTGCGCCGGCGCTGCTCGGGCGGCTGGTTGTAGTGCCTTATTACCCGTTGCAAGCCGAGGCGTTGCATCGCATCATCAGGCTTCAGCTCGACCGCATCGCAACGCGGCTCGCAGCGAACCATGGCATTGCATTGGACTACAGCGACAGCGCCGTCGAGCTGGTGGCGCGCCGATGCACCGCCATAGAGTCGGGTGGACGGATGATCGATGCGATCCTGACGCACACCATCCTGCCCCGATTGAGCGAGGAAGTCATCGGCGCCACCGTCAGTGCGCGCAAGCTCGCCGCCGTGCAACTGAGCGCGGCGGGCGACGATTTCCACTACGAATTTTCCGAACGCTGAGCGAAGAAAGCGAGTACGCCATGGCACGAGTCATCAAAGCCCATACGCCCCTCGGCGAAGACCAGCTGCTGTTCCGCTCGATGTACGGCACCGAAGGGCTGTCGCAGCTGTTCGAGTTCGAGGTCGAGCTGCTGAGCCCGAGCGTATCGATCGACATGAAGTCGGTGCTGGGCAAGCCGCTGACGCTCGAAATCATGACGGCCGGCCAGCCCCGCTTCCTGAACGGACAGATCGTCCGGTTCACGATGATCGGCAAGGAAGGCGGCACCTCGCGCTACATCGTCTATCGCGCCACGGTCCGGCCCTGGCTCTGGTACCTGACGCGCACCAGCGACTGCAAGATCTTCCAGAACAAGTCGGTCGTCGACATCCTCGAAGAGGTGTTCGGCGACTACAGCTTCGCGTTCGAGAAGAAGCTCAGCGGAACCTACCGCCAGTGGGAGTACTGCGTGCAGTACCAGGAGACCGACTTCGCCTTTGTGAGCCGGCTGATGGAGCACGAGGGCATCTACTACTACTTCAAGCACGAAAAGAACCAGCACACGCTGGTGCTCGCCGACGACATGGCCGCGCACGAGACCTTGCCGGTCTATCCGAAGATCAGCTACCTCGCGACCGACCGCGACCCGGACCCGTTCCAGGAGGTGATCGACCAGTGGCAGGTGACCGAGGAAATCCGTCCCGGCACCTACGTGGTGGACGACTACGACTTCAAGAAGTCGAAGGCCGATCTGCTGAGCATGCGCAGCCAGCCGCGCGGCAATGCCCACGACACCTACGAGATCTACGAGTGGCTCGGCGGCTTCAGCGAAGCCGAGCAGGGCGAGCACTACTCGCGCATCCGGCTCGAGGAAGCGCAGTCGCAGGCCGAGCGCGACGTCGGCCACGCCAGCGTGCGCGGCATGGCGCCGGGCTACCGCTTCACCATGCAGAACTGTCCGCGCCAGGACGACAACCGCGAATACCTGATCGTGTCGGTGTCCTACGCGCTGCGCGAAGGCGGCTACGCGAGCGGCGCGGCCGACAGCTCGTACAGCTTCGACTTCGCGGTGCAGCCGACCTCGTACGCGTTCCGCGCGCCGCGCGTGACGCCGATGACCCGCACCAACGGACCGCAGACCGCCACCGTGGTCGGCAAGGCGGGGCAGGAGTACTGGGTCGACCAGTACGGCCGCGTCAAGGTGCAGTTCCGCTGGGACCGCTATGGCAAGAGCGACGAGAACAGCTCGTGCTGGGTGCGCGTCTCCAGCGCCTGGGCCGGCTCGAACTACGGCGCGGTCAATCATCCGCGCAAGGGCCAGGAGGTGATCGTCGATTTCATCGGCGGCCATCCCGACCGGCCCATCATCATCGGCCGCGTCTACAACTCCGACCAGATGCCGCCGCTGGAACTGCCCGCGCAGGTGACGGTGAGCGGCTTCGTGAGCCGCAGCCAGGACGGAACGCCCGCGAATGCCAACGAGTTCATCCTGGACGATGCGCCGGGCCAGGAGCTGGTGCGCATCCATGCCGAGAAGAATCTCGAGATCGACGTGGAGGCCGACGAGACGGACACCGTCGCGGGAAAGAGAACCACGACGATCGAGGGCGCGGACAACTACACCACCAACACCTCGCTGGACGAGACGATCAACGGACCGCACACTGTGACGGTCAACAAGGGCGGGCCGCAGAACATCACGGTGAACGGGCCGCAGAACATCAAGGTCAAGGGCGGCGACCAGGATGTGTATGTGCAGGGGAAACAGATCTTCCATACCACCGGCAGCCGCACCGACACGGTCGACACGGGCGAGACCCGCACGATCGGCGTTTCGCTGACGGAGACCGTCAACGGTCCGCAGACCACCACGGTGGTGGGGCTGTACACCGAGAAATCCAACGGCAAGAACGTCTCGGTGCTGGGCGGCGAGCAGTACTACGTGCAGAACGACAGCATGCGCACGGTCGGCGGCACCGAGAGCATCGGCTCCGTCGGCGACATGCTCATCACCACCGCCGGCACGCTGACGATGCAGAGCGTGAACACCGATGTCTCCATCCATTCGCCCACCCAGGTCTCGGTCGACGCCGACATCATCAGCCTGAAGTCCAAGATCAAGGACGTCAGCTATTCGGGAATCGTGCACACGCATGCCGGTGCGTCGATCACGACGGAGGCGGATGGCTCCATGACGTCCATCGCGCCATGGATCGGCGCCCACGCCGGTGTCGGCTATGGGCAATACGGCTTCCAGCACACCTGGGTCGGCGCAACGACCAACGTGGGGGGCTTCTCGGCCGACGTGAAGCTGATCCGGATGTCCACCTCGGCCACGCAGCTCGTGAAGTCGGCCTATCGCGACGAGATCGGCCTCCTGTCCAACAAGATGCAGATACTCCTGTCCATCTTCTAATGCACCGACATGAGATACAGGATCCTCGGTGTACTGCTTGCGATGGCCGGGTTCGCCTTGACCTCATCGTCGTCGAAGGAGTTGCGCGTCCTGCTGTCCGGGCAGTTCCTGACGCTGGTCGGCGTGCTGCTCGTGTGCGGCATTGCCGATCTGGCCGGGGTGGTTCGGCGCGAGTTGTCGGGCAAGAAGCTCGAGTCGTCGGCGCAAGGCGTGATCGAGAAGACGCAGGTCACGGGAACGTACATCAACGAAAGTCCGATGGTGCTCATGACCATCGCCTTCCGGGACAGCAAGGACGCCCTGCGGCATGCCCAGACGAAGAAGGTGATCCAGCTCGTGGACCTGCCGAAGTACGCCGAGGGCTCGCCGGTCAGCGTCAAGTACAAGTTCGACGATCCGACCCGCGAAGTCACGGTGCAGGCGCTCCCGACGCCGGGTGCCGCGCGGAACTCCGCGCTCGGCGTCTGATGCGGCGACAGATGCCTGAGCGATGAAGACCAGCAAGCCGTTTCGCCTGAGTCTGCTGGTGCGGCCCTATCGATGGCAGCGCCGCGATCATCTGGGCATCTCCGTGCTGGCATTGAGCAGCCTGGGGGATGACTCGCGGCTCATGCCGGAGCAGGAGCTCTGGCAGATGGCGGCCGAAGAGCTGGATCCGGGGGCCGTACTCGATCTCGGCGTGCCCAAGCATGTCCCCGAGATACTGGCCAACGGCTACGGCTACACCCGCCATCAGACCGAAAAATCGGCTTGTGCGGTGCGCATCCGCGTGGCGGAACTCGAGAAGGCATTGACGGTTTTCGGCGACCGCTACCTGCTCGGCGGCCGGAGCACCGCGCCGCAGCCCTTCGAGCAGATGCGGGTGGACTGGGGCCACGCCTATGGCGGGCCGGGCGTGGCCGAGAACCCGCTCGGCATCGGCACGCTCGACGAGGTCGTCAACGGCGTCGCCACGCGCCGGGTGCCCAATGTGGAATTGCCGGGGCGCGGCGGCCGCGCGGAACCCGCCGGATTCGGTGCGCTGCTGCCGGACTGGCCGCAGCGCATGTCGCTGATGGGGCGCAACCATGGCAAGGACTGGGTCGAGAACGATTTCCCCGGTTTTGCCGGCGACATGGACTGGCGCTACTTCAATGCGGCGCCTCCCGATCAACATTTCCAGGGGCGCCAGGAGTTGCCGCCGGGGGCCGACTATGAAATCTGGAACATGCACCCGTCGCAGCCCGTGCTGCGGGGGCGCCTGCCCGGCTGGAAGGCGCGCTGCTTCATCAGCTTTCGCAAGGATGGCGGCGAGCTGGTCGAAGCGGCACCGCTTCGCCTGACCACTGCCTGGTTCTTCCCCCACCGCGAGCGGGTGGCGCTGATATGGCAAGGCGCCTGTCCGGTCATCGAGGACGATGCTGCCGATGTGAAGCACATCATGCCGGCCCTGGAGATGCACGACGCACCCCGCGCGCTGGCGCACTACCAGTCGGTCCTGCTTCGACGCCTGGACACCGAGCATGGGGTGGTCCACGTGATGCGGGACCGCGACCTTGTGCCGCAGGAGGCGCTGGGCGCCTTTGCCGCCATGGAGCTGCCCGATGTGCTGGCGGAGCCGTTGCCGCGCAACATGCGGGCCGGCCAGCAGCGCGACTACGAAGCACGCCGCAAGGATCTGATTGCGCAGGGTACCGATCCCGACAAATACCTGGCGCCTCCGCCGCCTGTCGAGAGGCCGCCCACCATCGACGAGTTGCCGGACCTGTACGAACGCATGGAAAAGGAAGCGGCACAGACCCGCGAGGAGATCGAGGCGCGCCATGGCATGAGCGGGCTCGCCAAACCCAAGGGCGAAGGCAGTCCCCAGTACCCGGCCGCCAGCGAGGAGCTGGCGCGCCGCCTCGATCCCGACGAGCTCATCCGCGAGCTCACGCGGATCGACGAGGGTGCGCCAGCCGAGCTGATCGCCAGTGCGCGCGCGGCCGGTGGCTGGAAGGAGGCGGCGGCCGCGCGCATTCGCCAGGGCTATGCCCATGCAGCCCACCTGTCGGCCCCTGCACCCGCGCTGTCGTCCTATCGCGCGGCGAAGATACGGCGCCAGTTGGAGGCTGTGCCGGTGGATCGGCGCGACTTTGCAGGCATGAACCTGATCCGGGCCGATCTCTCCGGCATGGATCTTCGCGGCGCCAATTTCTCCGATGCGATGCTGGAGGATGCCGACCTGAGCGGCGCCTTGCTGGACGAATGCGATTTTTCGCGCGCGGTCCTCGCGCGCGCCACATTGAAGGCAAGCTCGCTGAAGCGCGCTCGTTTCGTGCAGGCCAACCTGGGAAAAGCACAGTTCGAGGGGGCGGACATTTCCGGTGGCAGCCTGCGCGAGGCTCGGTGCTACCAGACCCGCTTCCATGCGTGCAACCTGTCGGGCGTCGACTTTGCGCAGGTGGAGTTCCACGAGAGCACGGTGAACCAGTGCGACCTGAGCACTTCGCGCTGGCGGCAGTCGAGTCTTCACAAGATGACACTGCGCGACGTGCTGTTCGACGGCGCCGATTTCGACCAGATCATGTGGGTCGAGTGCGGGCTGGTCGCCGTCTCCTTCGACAAGGCCCTGCTGAAGCGCTGCGGATTCCTGAGCACCGATGGCAGCCAGGGCGTCAGGTTCAGCGGCGCCACGCTGGAGGCCTGCAGCTTCGCGCATGGCACGACCTTCGCCGACGCTGCCTTCGACCAGGCGATGCTCAAGCACTGCGGTGTGCGCGGCGCGACGCTGCGCCGTGCGGATTTCAGCGGCGCGCGCTTCGAAGGCAGCGATTTCTCCGAGTGCGATTTTCGCGAGGCGCGGCTCGATCGCGTGGCCGCCGGAGAAAGCCTGTTCGTGCGCGCCGACCTGAGCGGCGCCTCGGTGCGCGACGCCAACCTGATCGATGCCAATTTTTCCAAGGCCATCCTCAGCGCGACGGACCTGCGCGGCGCCAACCTCTTCAGGACGGATGTGTCCCAGGCCCTGATCGACGGCACGACCCGAATGGAAGACGCCTACACACACGGCGCGAAGATCTGGCCCGTGCGCCGCACGGACCCTGCCGCATGACGCACGAGGAACTGCTGGACAACATACGGCACGGCGTCCGCGTGGAAGGTGCGGATTGCAGAGGATGGGACCTGAGCGGCGTGGACCTCTCGGGCGCGATGCTCGAATGCGTCGACCTGAGCGGCGCCAATCTGCGCTCGGCGAACCTGGCCGGCAGCATCCTGACGAACTGCGTTGCGGATGCGTGCGACTTTTCGCAAAGCCGGTGGAGCGGGACCAAGATGTTCCGTTCGCGCATGGACGCGGCGCGTTTCGACGGAGCCTTTCTCGACGAGTGCGCCTTTGCGGCGTGCGAGTTGGTGCGCGCCAGTTTTGTCGACGCCAACCTGAACGTGTCGGTCTTCTCGGACTGCCGATTGGCCGAGAGCCGCTTCCAGACACAGGTGTTCGACCGGACCAGCTTCGTCGGGTGCGAGCTGGCCCGCGCGGATTTTTCCGGCGCGTCGATGAGCTTCGTGACCTTCCTGCAGCTCGACCTCACGAGCCTGGTGTTCGCCGGCGCGCGCTGCGAGAGCGCGATGTTCGTGGAGTGCGACCTGACGCGCCAGAATTTCGCGGGCCAATCGTTGCGCCTGTGCCAGTTCACGGACAGCAAGCTCGACGAGGCCGACTTCCGCAATGCCACGCTGACGCAGAGCAACTTCAAGGGCACATCGCTGTGCAAGGCCAATTTCTCCGATGCGGATGCGGCGCTGACCATGTTCGCGGAAGCCGACCTGAGCGACGCGGACTGCAGGGGCGGGCGCTTCGATCAGTCGATATGGGTGGACGCGAAGATAAAGAACATCGTCTTCGACGATGCCCGTCTGCCGCTGAGCGTTCTTCACCGCGCATGCTGCACCGGTGCGAGCTTTCGCCGGGCCGAGTTGCAGGACGCGGATTTCTCCTACGCAGACCTGACCGGCGCGAACCTGACCGACGCCCATTTCCTTCGTACGCGCTTGCACCGTGCGGTGCAGCAAGGTGCCCGTTTTTCCGGACGCGGTGGCATCATCGAAAACGATCCGGATCTCCACAAGGCGCAAGCCTGGTCCGACTCGCGCTGAGCGGACAGGTCCTGCGTATCCTGTCAACGCCAGAAAGGGAATCAACCATGAATGTCGTTCCGCTCCGTGCAGCTCCCGCCGAGTCGGCGCCCGTGCATCTCATCGGCCGGCTGACCGCCGCGATGCCCGATGGGCAACTGAGTGTCGAGGACGAACAGGGCGTCGCCTGGATGTGCCGTCGCGCGGCGAGCTGCCTGCTCAAGCCCGAACCGGGAGACACCGTGCTGCTTTCCGGGCCGGACCGCTACCGGGTCTATCTGATCGCCGTGATCGAACAGGCCGATGCTTCCGTGAGCCGCATCGATGCGCCCGGCGACATGACCTTCGGCACAAATGCGGGCACGGTGTCGATCGAGAGTGCCGGCAACCTGCACCTGCGAAGCGGCGGCGCGCTCGAGATGAAGGGCGCGCAGTGGAACCTGCAGGCCGACAGCGGACACTGCCGCGTGGACGAGATGCGATTCACCGCGCAGACCGTCGACGCCACGGCCGGTCGCCTGCGCGTGGTAGGCAAGGTGTTCGAGGCCGTCGCCGACCGTATGGTGCAGATGGCGCGCAATGCGCTGCGCCTGGTGGACGAGGTCGATCAGGTCCGCGTCGGGCATCTGGACTGCAAGGCAACCGAAACCGTCCGCATCCACGGCAAGCACACGATCGTGACCGGCAAGGACCTGGTCAAGGTCGATGCCGCACAGATCCACATGGGTTGAAGGGAGCCACGACCATGTTTGCCAATTGCCAGCTGATGGGGATGGACCTGGCCTTCCCGGACGTCTGCAGAACACCGGTGCCTATTCCCTTTCCGAACATGGCGCTGGGGCCCATGGCGATTCCCAACGCGTGGAACATCCTGTTCATGGCCATGCCGGCGCACAACATGGCCACGACCACACCGATCACGCTGGGCGATCAACCGGGCGCGCTCGGCGGCGTGGTGTCGCAAACCTTCATGCAGCAGTCGCGGCATGTCACCGGGGCGTTCACCGTCTTGCTGAAGGGAACGCCGGCCACTCGTGTGACCAGCATCACGACGCAGAACCGCTGCAACATCGTCGGCATGCGCGTCGTGCCGAGCCAGCTCAAGGTGCTGGTCCTCGCCGCCTGAGCGTTCGGTGCAAGGCCTTGTCAGGCGGCCGGCCGTTGCGGCGGCGCCGCCATCCCCGCCAGCGTCACCTGCTGCGGAAACCCCACCCACACCGCCAGCGCCGAGTAGTTGTCGCGCGACTCGTCGGCCTTGGCTTCGGCCGCGCGGCGCAGCAGCGCGAGCCATTCCTCGGCGCTGTCCGCGAGCTGCAGCGAGCGCTCCATCACCTGCTGCGAGATCAGCTGCCACAGGCCGTCGGTGCACAGCAGGAAGGCATCGCCATCGGCGAGGCGCTGCGGCGTCGCCACCGTGGTCTCCGCGGTGGCGCGCGCACCGAGTGCGCGGTACAGCAGATTGGTCTTGACGAGGCGTTCGCCGCCGTTGGCACCGTTGCCCAAAGCGGCTTCGCCGGAGCGTTCCGACAGGCTGTGGTCTTCGGTGCGCTGCATCAGCGCGCCGCGGCGGAACCAGTAGAGGCGGCTGTCGCCGACGTGGGCCCAGCAGGCTTCGCCGGTGGCACGGTCGACGAACAGCGAGACGATGGTCGCGCTCATCCGGCTCTGGTCGGCGAGCTCCCGCTGCCGGGCGAGGATGGCGTCGTTCGCCTTCTTCACGGCATCCCGGATGTCCTCGGCCGCGACCGAAGGGTTGGCGACGAAGGTGTTGAGCGCCGTGTCGACCGCGATGCGCGCGGCCAGCTCGCCGCCCGCGTTGCCGCCGACGCCGTCGCTCACGACGAAGCACGCGTTGTGCTCGTCGAGGTGGTAGCCGATGGCGTCCTGGTTGCCGGAGCGTTCGCCCACGCAGGAGAACTGCGAGGTGGAAATGGGCACCGTGAAGGCGCGGGTGGCTTCAAGCACGGCGCGCCTCCTTCAAGCGTTCCATCTCCCTGTCGTAGGCCTGCTGGAAGGCCCGGCCGAAGACGGCCTGGAAATCGTCCTCGACGGCCGCGGTCGTTTCCGCATGCAGCTGCCGCAGCTGGCGCCACAGGCGCGCCTCGCGTCCGCCGGGCAGCATTTTTTCGCTGAAGCTGCCGTCGTGCGGCGTGGTGCGGTTCAGCGTGGCGGGATCGAAGCGCTGCAGCACGGTGAGCAGCGCGGCGCGCATGCCGGCCACCATGCCGAGCTGGTGCGATTGCAGGTCACCGAGCGCGTCGTGCACGGCGGCTTCGGGCGCCAGGAAACCGGGCATGCGCGCACCGAACATCTGCATCAGCACCGCGCGGCCGTTGGGCAGGATCTTGAAGGGGTTGTTTTCCTCGTCGACGATCATCGTGATCTCGGCGCGCACCTCGCGCTTGAGCATCGCGCGCGACGACAGCAGTTCGATGGTGCCGTCGGTGAATGCGCGCATCAGCCGGCCGAGGCGGCGCATGGCCTCGGCATCCAGCGGCTGCTGGCCGGCGACATCGGGCACGCCGGCGCCTTCGAGAAAGGCCTTGAAGAGCGCGTCCAAAGAGGCCGGCGATGACGAAGCCGATGTGGGCGGGAGCGCTGCGGCGACTGCCGAAGGCGCAATGGATGCTGGGTCCTGTTCGGGCTCGGACTCGACCGGTTCAGGCGGTGCGATTTCGACCGGCGGAGCGACCTCTGCGGGTGCGACCGCGATCGGCGGCTCGGGCGGTGGACTCGCCTCCGCCTTCACCGGCTTCGCCACGGACGCATCGAACGCCACCGGATCCGGCGGCCTGAATTGCGCTCCCACTTCGCGTGCATGGTTCGAATGGTTGAACCCCTGCGCGGTGGGCGGCCTGGCCAGCAGGTCGAGGGCCGGGTGCCTGTCGCTGAGCGGGTCCTCGTGCGTCAGTGCGGTGGGACGCGGATCGGAGAGCGGCGAGGGGGCGTTGCTGTCGGCGGCGAAGAAGGACAGCGGATCCACGCCCCGCTTGAGCGCGACATCGGACATGCCGTGCGCCGCATCGGGGTTCAGTTCCGCAAGCGGATCGACGGGGTTTCTGCGTGCCTGCGACGGCAGTTCGAAGGGTTCGTGCGCCAACGGGTCCGGCATCGGGGCCGGCGTGCTGTCGACGCGGCGCGGCGCGTTGGCGAGGATGGCGTCCCAGTCGGCGGCGGAAGGTATCTGCGATGCAGCCGGCGCTGCCGTCTTCGCGAACGCCGGTGGCGGTGTGGGTGCGGGCGTGACGGCAGGCGCAGCGAACGGCTCCCTGGACGGCGGTGGTGCAGAGACCGGCGCAGGCACCGGTGCCGGCGTCGGCGTCGGCGCTGGCATCGCCGCGGTGGTCGGCGGCGCATCGCCGATGGGCAAGGCGCCTGCGCCGAACAGGTCCGAGAACACATCCGAGACCGACGCCTCCGGCAGCAGCGCATCCATCGAATCCGGCTGCGCTGCCTGCACTGCAGCCGGATGCATCGTTGCCGGCACATCGATGGGCGGTGGTGGTGGCGGTGATGGCGGCGGCGGAGAAGGCGGCACCGCCGCAACGCTCGCCGCATGCTGCGCACTCGCGGCCTGCAGCACATAGCTCCCGATGGCCACGCGGTCGCCGTTCGCCACGCGCGACTCTTCTTCGTGGCCCAGCGTGCGGCCGTTCACGCTGATGGGCAGCACTGCGCTCATGTTGCGCAGCACCGCCGCACCGTCTTCGTCGAAGCGCACGGTGGCCTGCAGGCGCGAGATCTGCCGCTGCTCGTCGGGCAGCACGAGGTGGTTGTCGGGGCTGCGTCCGATGGTGCCGCCCGGCGCCGCAAGCAGTGCCGAGGGACCCGTTGTCACCGGCCTGCCGGCATGTTCGATCACGGTCCAACGCATGGCGCCTCCATGTTCATCTCGCGCTTCGATTTTCGACGGGAATGATCAACGCTTCAAACGCTTGGCGGCCTCGAAGGCGGGGCCCCACACCGGATGCTTGCGCTCGGCGACGTTCAGCTCGAAGCTCGGGAACACATCGAGGATCCTGCGGAATTGCGCACGGCATTCGGGGATCTGGTTGGCCACGCAATAGCTGAACGCCTCGAGCTTCATCGCGCTGAGGCGCGTGGCGGGCTCGGCGCCTTCGAACACCGACACGCCGCCGCTCCTGAGCGTGGTGATGGCCTTGGCGTAGTCGCCTTCGTCATAGGCCTGCTGCGCACGCTCGAGCGTGTCGCGTGCAACCTTCTGGCTCAGGCGTTCGGGTTGCGGCGGAGGTTCGGGCGGGGTCTGACACCCGGTGACCAGAAAAAGCGTGAACGCCAGAGCAGGCAGACATGACTTCAATCTTCTCTCCTACCTCGCAAAAGGCAATGAACGGCGATGCTGGGGACAGACAGTGTGCCGCGGTGATGCGACAGGCACACGATGCGTCGTCGTCGGTGTGCACGACTTCGATAATATAGGCCGCGAACCTCCGAGGGAGATCTCATGCAGCGACGAACCTTGCTTCAAGGCGCACTGGCAACCACACCGTTGTTTGCGGGCCTCAGTGGATGCGCATCGACCGCCAAGTCGCTGCCCACGCCCTATGCCGTCACCATCCGGATCGACGACGGCGTCAATCCCGACGGACGCGGCCAGGCGGCACCGATTCTCGTCAAGGTCTTCGAACTGAAATCTTCCGGTAACTTCGAAACCGCAGACTACTTCGCGCTGCAGGACCGCGACCGCGAGACGCTGTCGACCGAGCTCGTCAACGCGGACCAGGCCATCATGCGCAGCGGCGAAGAGCGTGTCTTCAAACGCGAGGCAGGCCTCGATTCGCGTTCCATCGGCATCATCGCGGGCTATCGCAAGCTCGAGGCCGCGCGGTGGCGCATCGTGCTGCCGCTCAAGGAGCCGAAGCAAACCAATCTGTACAAGGTGTGGCAGTTTTCGCCGAGCGAGCAGGCCGTGCGCATCGCCATCCGCAAGACGGGCATCGAGCTACTACCAAGTCGTTAGTTTCTCCTCGCAGTAGTGCGAAAGTGCGAGAAATTCGTGCGCGAAATGCGGTGCAAAACGTAAGAAGCGGCGTGTAGCATCGGAGCAAAACCGATGGACCGGGAGGCCGTTCACCAACGCATCTCCCGCTCCAGTGTGAGCACCCCCCAGGAGGTTCTTTGGTGACTGTTCGCAACCCGGGCTCCGCACGACAGGGCGCCCATCCGCAGGCATTGGCGAATCGCGTGGTGTGGTCCGAAGGCATGTACCTGCGGCCACAGCATTTCCAGCAACTCGAGCGCTACGTCGAGCACTACGTGACCCGCCGCGCCGCGGGCCTGCAAGGCGCGTACTGGGGATGGCTGCACCTCGACATCGACCGCGATGCCTATGCGCTCGGCCGCGTGTCGCTGCTCGGTGGTGCCGGCGTGCTGCCCGACGGCACGCCGTTCTCCTTCGGCGCGGAAGATGCGCCGCCGCCTTATGAGGTGCCCAACGACCTGACCGACGAGCTCATCGTGCTCGCGCTGCCGTTGCGCAGGCCCGGCAGCGAGGAGGTCATCTTTGCCGAAGAGGAAGCTTCGGCCGCGCGCTTCGGCGTGATCGAACGCGAGGTGGCCGACGGCAATGCCGTGGCCCTCGGCCCGGCGGTGCTGCAGCTCGCGGCGCCGCGCCTGCGTCTTGCGCGCGCTTCGTCGCTCACCGCGGAGTGGCAGGCCATCGGCGCGGTGCGCGTGATCGAACGGCGCACCGACCACAAGCTGGTGGTCGATGCCAACTACATCCCTCCGGTGCTCGATGCCTCGGCGCACGCGATGCTGCGCAGCATGATCGCCGAGCTGCACGGCCTGCTCACGCAACGCTCCGAGGCGCTGGCCTCGCGGCTCTCGCAGCCGGGCCGCGGCGGCGTGAGCGAGGTCTCCGACTTCCTGCTGCTCGAGCTGGTCAACCGCTATCTCGCGCTCACCTGGCATGCGCAGCAGGCGGTGCAGGTGCACCCGGAGCAGCTGTTCATCGACTGGCTCAAGCTCGCCTGTCATCTCGCCACCCACACCTCGCCCACGCGCCGCCCGGTGCTGTGGCCGGTGTACGACCACGACAACCTCAACGAGAGCATCCGCCCGTTGATGGAAGAGCTGCGGCGTTCGCTGTCGGCCGTGCTCGAACAGAGCGCGATCGCCATCGAGCTCGAGGAGCGCAGCCACGGCGTGCGCGTGGGCCGCATGCCCGACCCGGTGCTGGTGCGCAATGCGGGCTTCGTGCTCGCGGTGCATGCCGACCTGCCGGCCGAAGCGATCCAGCAGCGCTTTCCGACGCAGGTCAAGATCGGTTCGGTCGAGCGCATCCGCGACCTCGTGCAGCTTCAGCTGCCCGGCGTGGTCGTGCGGCCGCTGCCGGTGGCGCCGCGGCAGATTCCGTACAACGCGGGCTACCACTACTTCGAACTCGACAAGAGCGGCGACATGTGGCGCCAGCTCGAAAAATCGGGCGGCGTCGCCATGCACCTGGCCGGTGACTTTCCAGGGCTGGCCATGGAGTTCTGGGCCATCCGTCCGTGAGGGACCCTATGAACGGCGTCAACGACATGGCTGTCGGTCCGGGAGGCTTCGTGCCGCCGAACCCGGGCGGCGGCAACGGCGACGCGGGCGGCATGCCTGCCGCGCCGCGCGGCCTGGGCCAGCAACCCGAATCCTTCACCGCATGGCATGACACGCGGCGTCCGCATGCGGGCGATACGGCGCTCGCGGGCAACAACCCGCTCGTTGCGGCGGCCAATCCGCTGCTCGACCTGATTCCGCAGATTCGCGCCACGGGCCACCACAGCGCGCCCGCGCAACTGCGCGAGCACCTCGTCGACGAAGTGCGGCGCTTCGAAACGCGCGCGCAGCAAAGCGGCATCTCGCCCGAGGTGATCATCGGTGCGCGCTACTGCCTGTGCACCGCGGTCGACGAGGCCGCGGCGCTCACGCCCTGGGGCGGCAGCATCTGGTCGTCGCAGAGCCTGCTGGTGATGTTCCACAACGAGACCTGGGGCGGCGAGAAGTTCTTCCAGCTGCTGTCGCGCCTGGTGCAGAACCCGCAGCAGCACCTGCACCTGATCGAGCTCATCTACTTCTGCCTGGCCATGGGTTTCGAAGGGCGCTTCCGCGTCATCGACAACGGCCGCACGCAGCTCGAAACGCTCAAGCAGCGCTTGCTGCAGATCATTCGCCAGACGCGCGGCGAAATCGCGCAACCGCTCTCGCCGCACTGGCAGGATGCGACCGCGCCGGTGCGCCGCACGCGCAACTGGCTGCCGGTGTGGGCCGTGGGCGCCGTGGCGGCGGTGCTGCTGGTGCTGACCTTCGCGGTGCTTACCTTCAACCTGGCGGGCAGTTCGGATGGCGCGTTCGCCGCCGTCAATGCGGTGCGCCTGCCGCAGACGGCGCGCGCAGTGGTCATGCCCGCGCCGCAGCCGCGCCTGCAGCGCTTTCTCGAACCCGAGATCCGCGAAGGCCTGCTGACGGTGCGCGACGAGGCCGACCGCAGCGTGGTCGTGCTGCGCGGCGACGGGCTCTTCGCCTCCGGCTCCGACCGCGTGCTCGACCGCTACGCGCCGGTGCTCAGCCGCGTGGCCGATGCGCTCAATGCCGTCGAAGGCAATGTGCTGGTCAGCGGCTTCAGCGACGACCAGCCGATCCGCAGCGTGCGCTTTCCTTCCAACTGGCAGCTCTCGCAGGCGCGCGCCGATTCGGTCAAGAAGATGCTGGACCAGCGCATGACGCGCCCCGAGCGCCTGCGCGCCGAAGGCCGCGGCGATGCCGATCCGCTGGTGCCCAACGACTCGGCCGCCAACCGCGCACGCAACCGCCGCGTCGAGGTCACGCTGCTGGTCGCGCCCGTGGCGCCGCAGGGGGGAACCCGCTGATGCTGCGTTCCATCTTCCGTTTCTTCATCAGCCGCGACCTGTGGATCTTTCTCGGCCTGCTGGCCGTGGCGTTCCTGATCTGGGTCATCGGCCCCGTCATTGCGGTGGGCCGCTACCGGCCGCTCGACAGCGAGTTCGTCCGCATCGTGGTCATCGCGCTGATGTTCGCGATCTGGATCGTGCGGCTCGTCTATCGCAAGTGGCGCGAGCGCCGGCTCAATGCGCAGTTGCTCAACCAGCTGCGCACGCCGTCGAAGAAGGAGAAAGAGGCCAAGCCCGAAGACGCGCCCGAGATCAAGGCGCTGCAGAGCGGCTTCACCGACGCCACGGCGATCCTGAAGAACATGCGCTTCGGGCAGGGCGCCGACGGCAAGCCCGCGAGCCGCTTCTCGGTGTTCGACCGGCAGTACCTGTACCAGCTGCCCTGGTACATCTTCATCGGCGCACCGGGCTCGGGCAAGACCACCGCGCTGGTCAACTCCGACCTCGACTTTCCGCTGGCCGACCAGCTCGGCAAGGCCGCGGTGCGCGGCATCGGCGGCACGCGCAACTGCGACTGGTGGTTCACCAACGAGGCGGTGCTGATCGACACCGCCGGGCGCTACACCACGCACGAGAGCAACCGCGAGACCGACGAGGGCGAGTGGAAGGGCTTTCTCGACCTGCTCAAGAAGTTCCGCCCGCGCCAGCCGATCAACGGTGCGATCCTCACGATCAGCATCGCCGACCTGCCGCTGGCCGACGACGCGCAGCGCGCCCGCCACGCGATGGCGCTGCGCAAGCGGCTGCTGGAGCTGCGCAACGACCTGGGCATCGACTTCCCGGTCTACGTGCTGGTCACCAAGACCGACCTGCTGGCCGGCTTCAACGAATACTTCGGCTCGCTGGGCCGCGCCGAGCGCGCGCAGGTGTGGGGCTTCACCTTCCCGATCGAGGCCCACCCGGCCGACCCCGCGAAGGCCGACCTGCGCGAGCGCTTCCACCAGGAATACAAGCTGCTGCACCAGCGCCTGGACGAGCGCCTGCCCGAGCTGATGGCCGCCGAGCCCGACCCGATGCGCCGTGCACAGGCCTACCTGCTGCCGCAGCAGTTCGCGAGCTTCGAGGACATCCTGGGCACCTTCCTGGCCGACGTGTTCAACCCGTCGAAGTTCGAGGCCGCGTCGATGCTGCGCGGCGTCTACTTCACGAGCGGCACGCAGGAGGGCACGGCCTTCGACCGCGTGATGGGTGCGATCAAGCGCTACCTGCAGGTCAACGCGCCGCCCGCGCCGCCGCCGGGTCTGGGCAAGAGCTACTTCCTGAAGGAGCTGCTGCAGCAGGTGATCTTCCGCGACGCGGGCGTGGCCGGCACCAACCTGCGCTGGTACCGCCGCCGCCGCGCCGTCGACATCGCGGGCTACAGCCTGATCGGCGTGCTGCTGGTGGTGCTGCTTGGCGCCTGCGTGAACAGCTGGCGCAACAACAAGGACTACGTGGCCGAGGTCGACAGCAACGCCCGTGCCTTCAACAAGGCCGCGGCGCGCGGCGAGCTGCCCACGGTGGTCGATGCGAGCGGCGACCTCGCGAGTTCGCTCCTGATCCTCGACCGCCTGCGCGACCTGCCCAAGTCGGGCCAGTTCGACATCGGCGATCCGCCCGTGTCGCACCGCTTCGGCCTCTACCAGGGCGAGAAGCTGCAGGCCGCGACCGACGGCGTCTACCAGCGCGCGCTCGAAAGCGTGCTGCTGCCGCAGGCGGCGCAGCGCATCGAGCAGTCGCTGCGCGATGCCGCGAAGACCGATGCCGAATACAGCTACGAGGCGCTCAAGGCCTACCTCATGCTGTACGACGCCGAGCGCTACGACGCCGACTTCCTGCAGGCGTGGCTGCTCACCGACGTGGACCGCAAGATCGGCGCCTCGCTCACGCGCGAGCAGCGCACCAACCTCGAGTCGCACCTGAAGGCGCTGTTCGCGGGGCGCGTGGTGGCCTCGCCCTTCGCCAAGGACGACCGCCTCGTCACCCAGACGCGCGAGCGGCTGGCCGGCGTGCCGCTGGCGCAGCGCGCCTATGCGCGGCTGCGGCGCATCCTGCTGCAGACCAGCCCGCCCAATGCCTTCAGCATCGCCGAGGCGGCGGGGGCGGAGTCGGCGCTCGTCATCCGGCGCGCCAGCAACAAGCCGCTCACCGACGGCATCCCGACGCTGTTCACCTACCGCGGCTACTGGGACATCTTCGACAAGCGCATGGCCGAGACCACGCTCTCGCTCGAGCAGGAAGACCGCTGGGTGCTGCAGATCCGCGCACCCGGCATCACCGACATCACCTCGCGCGAGCTGCTGCTGCGCGAGGTGCGGCGGCTCTACCTCACCGACTACATCCGGGTCTGGGACGAGTACCTGGCCGACGTGCGGCTGGCCGACAGCCGCTCGCTGCTGCAGAGCATCCAGATGACGCGCGTGCTCTCCACCAGCGAGTCGCCGATGTCGCGCCTCATCCGCGGCGCGGCGCGCGAGACCGACCTGCTGCGCAACCACGACGAAGCCGCACGCAGCCTGCTCGACCAGGCGCAGAACCGCGTGGCCAGCACGCGCGAGCGCATCGAGCAGCTCATCGGCCAGCCCGACGGCAGCCAGCGCCGCAACGCCGCGCCCGACCGGCCCGAGTCGCTGGTCGACAACCACTTCGAACCGCTGCGGCGCATGGTGACCGCGCCCAAGGCCGGCGGGCTGGCGCCCATCGACGCGACGGCCGCGCTCATCAACGAGCTCTACACCTTCCTGACCGCCACCGATACCGCGCTGCGCAGCGGCAACATTCCGCCGGCCAGCGATGCGGTCACCAAGGTGCAGGCCGAGGCGGGCCGGCTGCCGGTGCCGTTCCAGGGCATGCTGAACGACCTTTCGGCCACCGCGTCGTCGAAGGCCGCGGCCGTGACGCGGCAGAACATCGGCCAGAACGCGGCAGCGACCATCGGGCAGTTCTGCAACCAGGCGATCGCGGGGCGCTATCCGTTCACGCGCGGCTCGCCGCGCGACGTGGCGGCCGGCGACTTCGCGCAGCTGTTTGCCCCCGGCGGGATGATGGACGACTTCTTCCAGAAGAACCTCGCCACGCAGGTCGACACCTCGGTCAACCCGTGGACCTTCAAGCGCGGCGTCGACGGCAGCGCGGCGGGGCGCTCGGCCTACCTCGATTCGTTCCAGAAGGCGCAGGCGATCCGCGACGTGTTCTTCACGGGCATGGCGGGCGGGCGCACGCCGTCGTTCACCATCGACCTGCGGCCCGAGGACATGGACGCCGCCCTCACCCAGTTCACGCTCGACATCGACGGGCAGACGGTGCGCTATGCCCACGGTCCGCAGGCGCCGAGCACCGTCAAGTGGCCCGGCCCGCGCAACAGCAACCAGGTGCGGCTGCAGGTGACCACCGCCAACGGCACGCCGGCCGGCGGCATCGTGACCGAAGGGCCGTGGGCGCTGCACCGCCTGTTCGACAAGGCCTCGGTGTCGGCGGGCAGCTCGCCCGAGTCGTTCAATGCGACCTTCGACCTGCAGGGCAAGAAGGTGGTGTTGGCGGTGACGGCGAACAGCGTCTACAACCCGCTGCGGCTCAACCAGATGAGCGGGTTCTCGTGCCCTGGGAAATCCTGAGATGAAACCCACCCCCAGGCTTCGCGCACTTCGTGTCGCTTCTCCTTCCCCCTCGCCGGGGGCAACACCGGCGGCCCGGCCAAGCCGGTCCCGCAGTGTTCCTGGCCTTGGCCGTTTCGGCTTCATGCGTCGTCGCGCGGTGGAGCATTGACATGAACAGCAGCATCCCCCCGCGCGCCTGGGTCCCCGTCGACGAGCAGATCGGCTGGTACGGCAAGCTGCCCGCCGCCGGCGACTTTCTCTACCGCCGCATGCCGCGCGAGCTGCAGGCCTGGTGGGACCGCTGGATGCAGAACGGCCTGGGCAGCTTCAAGCGCTGGCCCGACGCGATGACGCGCCACTACGCGGTGGCGCCGGTCTGGAACTTCGCCATTCCCGCGACGCATGGCGTGGACGCCGTGCAGTTCGGCTGCATCGCGCCCAGCTGCGACCGCGTGGGCCGCTACTACCCCGTGTGCGTGACCTTGCAGGTGGCCGCGTCGAACTACCGCCCCTCGGTGCTCGAAGGCTCGGCCTCCTGGTACTGGCAGTGCGGCACCGCCTTGCTGCAGGCCATTCGCCATGGCGTGGCACCCGATCAGTTCGACGGCCAGATCCTCGCCGCCGGGCGCGAAGGCTTCCGCACGGCCAGCGGCGGCTCGGACGACATCCTTTCGATCCTCGGGCCTACAGCCGGTGGCGCGAGCGCCCAACAGCGCCTGGGCTGGCCCGAGCTTCCACTGTGCTTCGACCCCTTCGGCAGCACGAGCTACTGGTGGACCAACCAGGCCGATGGATCACCGTTGCGGACCGCGGCCCATGGCGGCGGCCTCAACACACCGCTGTTCTCGAAATTGTTTTCGCAGGGGCACGTGCCATGGGCATGAAAAACCAAGCCCCCGCAGCAGGAGGAGATGCATGACGACGCACGGCAGCAGAGGCGGCGACAGTCCGCCGGCCACCACACAGGATGCGCAGGAGCGACCCCACCCGCTGGGCGCGGGCCACCGGCTGGACGAATTCGAGCTGCTCGAGGTGATCGGCGAAGGCGGCTTCGGCATCGTCTACCGCGCCTACGACCATTCGCTGCAGCGCGAGGTCGCGATCAAGGAGTACATGCCCTCGATGCTCGCGCGCCGCGTGGGCGACAACAGCGTGCACGTGCGCTCCGAGCGGCTCACGGCCACCTTCCAGGCGGGCCTGCGCAGCTTCATCAACGAGGCGCGCACGCTGGCCCAGTTCAGCCATCCGGCACTGGTGCGGGTGCATCGCTTCTGGGAGTCGAACTCCACCGCCTACATGGCGATCCAGCTCTACAAGGGCCGCACGCTGCGCCGGCTGGCCGAGGAAGAGCCGTCGAAGATCACCGAGTCCTGGCTGCTCGGCATGCTGGGGCCGCTGCTCGGCGCGCTCGAGACGCTGCACCGCAACCAGTGCTTCCACCGCGACATCGCGCCCGACAACATCTTCATCCAGCAGGACGACCTGCCGGTGCTGCTCGACTTCGGCGCGGCGCGCAAATCGATCGCCGACCTCGTCGACGAAGTGGCGGTGATGGTGAAGTCGGGCTATTCGCCGATCGAGCAGTACGCCGACGACAACACGCTGCTGCAGGGCCCGTGGACCGATCTCTATGCGCTCGGCGCCGTGCTCTACCGCGCAGTCACCGGGCATCCGCCGCCGTCGGCGGTGGTGCGCAGCGTGCAGGACGCCCATGTGCCGCTGTCCTCGATGGACCGCAGCGACCTGAGCCCGGGCTTCTGCGCGGCGGTCGACCACACGCTGGCCGTGCACAGCAAGGACCGCACGCAGACCGTGGCCGCCTTCGCGGCCGAACTGGGGCTGGTGAAGCTCGGCGACCTCTACGTGAATGCCATGGCGGCGCCGACGGTGATCGTTCCGGCTGCGCCTGTGCCGGCAACACCCCCGCCACCGCCGCCCCCGTCGCCCCCGTCGCTCACGCCACCGCCGGTCTCGCCAGTCTCGGCGCCGGCGCCCACGTCCGCACCGCTCGAAGCGGCGGCGGGTGCAACGGCCTTCGCTTCTTCGCCCCCCGTGGCCGCCGTCGAGCCCGTGCCGGCCCAACCCCAACCCGCCGCACCACCGCCGCGCGCTGCGTCGTCGAAGGGCGGCAGCAGCAGCGTGCGCGGCAAGCCGGCGGAGAAGTCCGGGAAGGCCGGGAAATCCGGAAAGTCCGCGGTCATGCCAATGTGGGGATGGGTGGGCATTCTGTTCATCGCGCTGGTGGCGGTGGGCAGCTGGATCGGCTTGCGCCTGACCTCCGGCAAGCCCGACACGACCACCGCCATGGCCCCGGTGCCGCCGCCCGCAGCGCCGATGTCCAGCACCGCCTCGCCACCGGCGGCCATGCCGCCGAGCACCGGCGCATCCGCTGCCGCCGCCGCGGTGCCGCCGCCGGTGACCGATGGCACGGTGGTCGCCGGGGGCACCACGCCGCCCGCAGTGCCTGCCAGCGCGCCGGCCGGAGGATCGCTGACGCCGCTCGAGAACGTGCCGGTCAACAACAACACGCCCGCGACACCCGTGACCCCGCCTGAAGCCGCGCTGGCGACCAGCGAGGCCGAGGACTGGAACCTGGCCCAGGCCGAGAACACGCGCGAAGGCTATGAGGCCTACCTGCGCCGCTACCGGCGCGGTCCCCATGCGCGGGAAGCGCGCAACGCCCTCGCCGAGCTGAACCGGTCGTCGCCGACGGGCGCCGCCGCGCCCGGCACGGCGGCGCCCGGCAACGTGCCGACCGTGGTGGCCGGCGGCACGGCGTCACCCGCGGCCGCACCGGGCATGGGCCGCCTGCAGTTCAACATCCGGCCATGGGGCCAGGTGTTCGTCGATGGCGCGGACCGCGGCGTGAGCCCGCCGCTCAAGTCGCTCTCGCTGCGGCCGGGCATCTACAACATCGAGGTGCGCAACGGCGACCTCGAGGTGTATCGGCAGCGCGTGACGGTGCAGGACAGCAAGTCAGCCCCTGTGGTGAGCCACGAGTTCAAGTAACAGGCAACAGGCGCCGCGCCGCGCGGGTCACGCGGTGTCGTGCAGTCCCCTCCGGTACTGCACGGCTTCCGCCACGTGCGCGGTCTGCACGGCATCCGCCGAGGCCAGATCGGCGATCGTGCGCGCCACTTTCAATGCTCGGTGCGTGCTGCGCGCCGACCAGCCGAGCTTGGCGGCGGCGTTGTAGATGAACGTGCGTGCCGTGGCGTCCAGTCCGGCATGCCGGTCGATGGCGCTGCCCTGCAATGCCTGGTTGGGGTGCCCCTGGCGCTGCATGGCGCGCTCGCGTGCCGCCATCACGCGGGTGCGGATGCTGCCGGTCGATTCGCCCGCCGGCGCATCGAGCAGCTGCTGCGCCGAAACGGCGGGCACCTCGATGTGCAGGTCGATGCGGTCCAACAGCGGGCCGCTGAGCTTGCCCTGGTAGCGCGAAATCTGGTCCGGTGTGCAGCGGCAGGCCTTCAGCGCCGACCCCAGGTAGCCGCAAGGGCAAGGGTTCATGGCGGCGATCAACTGGAAGCGCGCGGGGAATTCCGCACACCGCGCGGCGCGGGCGATCGTGATGGTGCCGGTCTCGAGGGGTTCGCGCAGCGCTTCCAGGGCGGAGCGCGCGAACTCCGGGAACTCGTCGAGGAAGAGAACGCCGTGGTGCGCCCTGGAGATTTCACCCGGCCGCGGCGGCGAGCCGCCGCCCACGAGCGCCACCGCGCTGGAGGTGTGGTGCGGCGCCGACGTCGGCCTGTGCATCCATCGCTCGGTCGCGAAGCGCCCGCCCAGGCTGGCCACGGCGGCGCTTTCCAGCGCTTCGTCGATGCTCATCGCCGGCAGCAGGCCGGCAAAGCGCTGCGCGAGCATCGACTTGCCCGAGCCCGGCTCGCCCACCATCAGGAGACTGTGGCCGCCGGCCGCAGCGATCTCGAGCGCACGCTTGGCGCCGGCATGTCCCTTGACCTCGGCCAGGTCGGCGTAGGGCGGCGTGGCCGTTCCCGGTGCGGCATGGACGCGCGCCCAGCCATCGCCCGGCGGCTCGGACCGTGCCGCATCGCCCTCGGCGACGAATTGGCGCACCACATCGAGCAGGTGCCTGGCGCCGTACACCTCGCTGCCGGGCACCAGCGCCGCCTCCTGCGCACTGTCCATGGGCAGCACCAGCCGGGTCGCGACGCGGCCCGTGTGCAGGGCCAGCGCCATGGCAAGCGCGCCTCGCACAGGCCGCAGTTCGCCCGACAGAGACAGTTCGCCGGCGAACTCGTGCCCCGCCAGCCGGGCCCCTTCGATCTGCCCGCTGGCCGCGAGGATGCCAAGTGCAATCGGCAGGTCGAAGCGGCCGGAGTCCTTCGGCAGGTCGGCGGGCGCCAGGTTGACGACGATCTTCTTGTTGTTCGGGAATTCGAGCCCGGCGTTCTGGATCGCCGAGCGCACGCGTTCGCGGGCTTCCTTCACCTCGGTTTCCGCCAGACCGACGAGCGTGAAGCTGGGCAAACCGTTCGCCAGATGCACCTCGACCGTGACACGGGCCGCTTCCAGCCCCAGCAAAGCGCGGCTTTGCACCAAAGACAGACTCATTTCTCTTCTCCTCCCCAAGATGGTGCGCCCATCTTTTTCCGGCCCATGGCGGTGCGGCATCCGGGTGCCCGCAACCGATCGAAACATTCCTTGTAACGAATTGGCGCTCATCGCCGGCCGCGCCTGCCCTCTTGGAGAGGCGACATCTGTGCAGTTTGGCACGCTCCCTGCTTTGAGGGTCTCCAGGTTCCACCACACACAACTTGCGAGGAGTTTCCCGATGACGCATCGTTCCGCCGTCCAGGCCCTGATCGTTCTGGCCGCTGCATTGACCACGTCGGGCACCGCCCTGGCGCAGACCGCAACGACGGACGCCGCCGCGGCCGCTCCGGCCCCCGCACCGCTGCTGACCGGCAACGTGTCCCTGACCAGCAACTACAAGTTCCGCGGTCAGGACCAGGACATGATCGGGCGCAACGACTACGCCAAGACCAAGGGTTTCAAGCCCGCCATCCAGGGCGGCTTCGACTACGCCTTCGGCGAAAGCGGCTTCTACGTCGGCAACTGGAACTCCAGCGTCAACTGGCTCAAGGGCAACAGCATCGAGAGCGACATCTACGGCGGCTACAAGTTCAAGGCCGGCCCGCTCGACATGGACGTGGGCGCGCTCGCCTATATCTACCCGGGCAACTCCGCGGGCAACACCACCGAGCTCTACCTGGCCACCACCTACGCCAACGAAAGCCTGGGCTCGTTCACCGCCAAGTACTCGCACACCGTCTCCAAGGACTACTTCGGCTACGCGGGCAACAAGGCCGGCTCGGGCCTGACGGGCCGCAACACCGGCTACCTGAACCTGTCGTACAGCAAGGAAATCGTGCCCAAGGTCACGCTGAAGGCGGCCGTGGGCTACACCCACATGTCCAGCGACATCCGCAGCCTGGGCTTCAAGAGCTATGTGGACTACAACGTGGGCGCCTCCTACGACTTCGGCAACGGCCTGTCGCTCACCGGTTCGGTGCAGGGCGCCAACAAGAAGAGCTCGTACGTCGCCGTGGCCAACCCGGGCGTCGACTTCGGCTTCGGCACCTTCGGCCAGACGACCTACTCGCCCAACAAGGCGCGCTTCATCCTCACGTTGACGAAGACGCTGTAGTTTTCCTTGTCGTCACATCGAGGTGCCCTATGCACGCGCCCCGAACGCGAGCGCATCGTTCAGTCGATGCTGATGTTCGCGGCCTTGGCCACCTCGGCCCACTTCACGCGGTTCTCATGCACGGTCTTCCTGAACTGCGCAGGCGACTCGATGCGGATGGTGTTGCCCTGGGCCTCGAACTTCTCGCGGATCTCGGGCTGCTCGAGCACCGCCTTCACGGCGGCATTGAGCTTGTCGACGATCTGCGGGTCCGTGCCCTTGGGCGCGAAGATGCCGAACCAGATCGAGCTGTCGAAGCCCTTGGTGCCCGGCAGGCCGCTGGAGGCAATGGTGGGCACTTCCTTGACCGCGGCCACCGGCGCGGCCGTGGTCACGCCCAGCAGGCGCACCTTGCCCGCCTTGTAGTGCGGCAGCACGGTCTGCACCTGGTTCATGATGCAGCAGGTCTCGCCGCGCACGACCGAGGTGATGGCCTCGGGCCCGCCCTTGTAGGGCACGTGCACCATGTTCAGCCCGAGGCGCGAATTGAACTCGGCAAAGGCCATGTGCGTGCCCGCGCCGTTGCCTGTAGATGCATAGTTGTACTTGCCGGGGTTGGCCTTGACGAGATCGACGAACTCCTTCAAGGTCTTCACGTTGATCACGTCGGAATTGATGGTGAGCACGTTCGACACGTCGAGCACCGGCGCCACCGGAACGAAGTCGGTCTCCACGTCGAAGGGCAGCTTCTTGTAGAGCGCAGCGTTGCTGCCGTGCGTGGCGGCGGTGCCGAAGGAGAGCGTGTAGCCGTCGGGCCTGGCATGGGCCACGTACTCGCTCGCGATGTTGCCGGCGGCGCCCGACTTGTAGTCGATGATGACCGGCCGGCCGAGCTGCCTGGCCAGCGGTTCCTGGATGGAACGGGCGACCACGTCGACGCCCGAACCGGCCGGGAAGCCCATGATCAACGTGACGGGCTGTTGCGGCCAGTCGCTCTGGGCGAAGGCCACGGGCGACGCGGCGGCGCACAGGGCGGCGCCAGCCAGCAGCAGGGAACGGCGTGAGAAACCAGAGAAGGGAGAATGGACCATGACTGTCTTTCTTCGAGGCGGGCGGTGCGGACACGAATTGTGGCGCGCGGCTCATACCTGTTCCCCCATGAGCTTATGCGCCGCGCCCCATGCGCATTGCAGCCGCTCCCCATAATTACCCCATGGTCCGTCCCTCCCAACAACTCCACCCCGCACGCGAGCCCGCGCCCGTGCGCGCCGCCGCCACCGTGCTGCTGCTGCGCGACACCGCCGCCGGCGTCGAAGTGCTGATGACCCGCCGCTCGGCCACCGCGAGCTTCGCGCCGGGCGCCTACGTGTTCCCCGGCGGCCACATCGACGAGGCCGACGAAGCCGCCAAGCGCATCGCCACCCGCCGCCCCACCCAGAGCCGCGTGCAGCGCACGCAGGCCATCGCCGCCATCCGCGAAGGTTTCGAGGAACTCGGCGTGCTGCTTGCCCGCCATGCCGACGGCAGCCCGGTGACCGCCGCGGAAATCGCCTCGATGGACCGCAGCGCCACCACGGGCACGGGCTTCGCCGACCAGTGCGCGGAACGCGGGCTGGTTCTTTCTTCCGACCAGGTCTTCACCTTCGCGCACTGGATCACCGACCGCGACCTGCCCAAGCGCTTCGACGTGCCCTTCCTGGTGGCGCGCATGCCCGAGGGCCAGACACCCGCGGCCGACGAGAGCGAGCAGTTCGAGCCCTGCTGGGTGCGACCGGCCGATGCGCTTGCGCGCCATGCGGCGGGCAGCTTCTTCATGATCTTCCCGACCGTGCGCACGCTGCAGCGCATGGCCGCCTATGCGACGGTCGATGCGGTGCTCGCGGCCTGCGCGCCCTCGGGCAGCGGCGAGGTTCCGCTGTGGACCAGCTGCCCGCGCGCCGGCCTGCTCAAAGGCGAGGACGCGCGCTACATGGAAACCGATGCGCCCTACGGCGAGCTCGCGCTGGTGTGCCCCGACGGCCAGGTCGTGCACGCGCTCGACTGGCAGAGCGAGCACCCGGTGCCGCTCCTGAAGAACGTGCAGCGCCTCACCGCCCCCAACCCGGGCGTGATGACCGGGCCGGGCACCAACACCTACATCGTGGGCGACGCGGCCACGGGCTACCTCGTGATCGACCCGGGCCCGAACGATTTCGACCACGTCGGCCGCCTCTGGCGCGCCACGCACGGCGACATCCGCATGATCGTCTGCACGCACTCGCATGCCGACCATTCGCCGGGCGCCGCGCCGCTGCAGGCGCTGTGCAAGACGAACAAGCCGCCGATCCTGGGCCTGCCCTCGGCCCCGACCGCGCGCGCCACGGCACGCTTCACGCCCGAGCGCGCACTCGAAGACGGCGAGCGCCTCGAGCTCTCGGGCATCACCACCGACGGACGGCGCGTCACCCACACCCTGCGCGTGGTCCACACGCCCGGCCATGCAGCCAACCACCTCTGCCTGGTGCTGGAAGAAGACGGCCTGCTGTTCTCCGGCGACCACATCCTCAACGGCAGCACCACGGTGATCGATCCGCCCGACGGCGACATGACGGCCTACCTCGATTCGCTCGACAAGCTCGACGCGGCCTGCGCGGCGGGCGGCATCGAATTCATCCTGCCGGCCCACGGCCACGTGATCGGATTTGCGCGCACGGCCATTGCACAGCTGAAGGCGCACCGCCTGCGGCGCGAGGCCAGGATCGCCGCCGCCATGCAGCAGCTGCCCCAGGGCACGCCCGAGCAATGGCTGCCGCTCGCCTACGACGACGTGCCCGAACGCATGTGGCCGGTGGCGGCGCGTTCGCTGGCCGCGCATGTGGCGCGCATCCGGCAGCAACAGGTGGCGGCGCGATGAACAACAAGCCCTCCGAAGACGAAGGCATCCGCCTGGCCAAGCGCGTGGCCGCCATGGCCGGCGTGTCGCGGCGCGAGGCCGAGCTGCTGATCGAGAACGGCGCAGTGCGCGTCGACGGCGTGCCCGCCCTGCTGCCGCAGTCGCGCGTGCAGCCGCACCAGCAGGTCGAGATCGAGGCCGGCGCCAAGCCCGAGCCGGTACTGCCTGTCACGCTGCTGCTGTACAAACCCGCCGGCATGCCGACCGATACCGCACACCAGCTGCTGGTGGCCGCCAACCACCACGAGCCCGAGCGCGCCGGCCAGCGTTTTCTGCCGGCGCATGCCAAGGGGCAGCGCTGCATGACGCCGCTCGAGACCGGCGCGAGCGGCCTCGTGGCCTATACGCAGGAGTTCCGCATCGAACGCAAGCTGCAGGAAGATGCGGGCATCCTCGAACACGAGGTGATGGTCGACGTGGCCGGCACGGTGAGCCCCGAGGTGCTGGCGCGCTTCGAGCGTTCGCCCGCACGCGTGAGCATCGGCCGCCAGGCCGACGACCGGACCGGCCTGCGCTTTGCGCTCAAGGGCGCGCGGCCCGGGCAGATCGCGCACCTGTGCGACCAGGTGGGCCTGACCATCGTGGCGATGCGGCGCATCCGCATCGGCCGGGTTCAGTTGGCGGGGTTGCAGCCCGGCCAGTGGCGCTACCTGGCGCCGCACGAACGTTTTTGAAGAGGACGGACAACGACGACGACGCACCGCATGTTCGCGGTCTGCAAATTTCAGCCGCGGCCTTGCGCCGCCGACAGGGAGATCGAGCCATGAGATTCGGAACACCGGCCGCCGCACTGGCCTGCACCGTACCCCTTGCACTTGCTGCGGGTTGCAGCGTCATCGCACCGCTGCTGCCAGCGCCCGAGCCTGCCGCACCGCCGCCGGCCGTGGTGTCGAAGGACGGGCTTGCACCGATCACCGGCGAGCAGGTGGAGCGCATCCGCGAGGCCATCGGCACCAAGGCACCGAGCCCGGCCGTGACGAAGGTGGTGCGCAGCGCGGCGCCCACCATCGAGTCCTTCGTGCGGACCGAAGGCTGCATCACCGCACGCAACGGCGCGGTGCTCAATCCCTTCGCGGCGCCGGGCCGGCTGTTCGACGGCACCGGTTTCCAGGGCGGCCCGATGGCACAGATGCAGTACCACGACAAGACGGCCTGCGTGACCGTCAAGCGCATCCAGAACTGGAAGATGGTGTCGCCGAAGCTGCTGCGCTTCGAGGTGGTCTACGTGGGCGACGACGGCGAGGAGCACTCGGTCAGGCGCCATGAGCTGATGCGCCAGCCCCAGGGCGGCTGGCTGTTCACGCGCTGAGCGGCCCGGCCGCGGCCGGGGAAGGAAAAAAGTGTGAAGCCCGCCGATAAGCCGGATTCTGTGCACCGAAAGTCTCTTGCGAAACCTTCGGCGTGACCGCCATTACTCTGGGCCGCTTGTCGCCAAACGGCTCGATGCCACCTACCCGCCAGCTCAGCGGAACCACCTCGATACTGGCCTACTTGGTGTTGCTGCGCGCAGAGATTGCCCGTTTCACCCGAACTCAATCGGCTCGTCTCTGTTGCTCTGATCCTCACCTCACGGTGGAGAGTCGTTAACTCCTGCGCTGTCCTGTGCAGTCCGGACGTTCCTCCAGTGCGGTCTTTCGACGCGGCGCCCTAAGGCGTCGCCCCTTGCGGGCTTGCACCAGCGGCGGTCTGGCGTGCTTCACAGGGGGATTATCGCCTCATGATGCTTTGGGCTGTTGGCGGGTCGTCCGGGGCACGGGTTGATCGGCCGCAAACCGGCAGCGTGCCCTGTGCACGCGCCCCGAATGCATCGCACACCTCGCGCAGCTGGTCTCACAATGCACGCTGTCCGTCGACAACCCGCATCCAAGGAGAACTCCATGAAGGCCCAGAACATCCTCGAGACCATCGGCAACACGCCGCACATCCGCATCAACCGCCTGTTCGGCAACGCAAAACAGCAGGTCTGGATCAAGTCCGAGCGCGCCAACCCCGGCGGCTCGATCAAGGACCGCATCGCGCTCTCGATGGTGGAGGACGCCGAGAAGTCCGGCGCGCTGAAGCCCGGCGGCACCATCGTCGAGCCCACCTCGGGCAACACCGGCATCGGCCTCGCGATGGTGGCGGCCGTCAAGGGCTACAAGCTGATCCTGGTGATGCCCGACAGCATGTCGGTCGAGCGCCGCCGCCTGATGCTGGCCTACGGCGCCACCTTCGACCTGACGCCGCGCGCCAACGGCATGAAGGGCTCCATCGCCCGCGCCGAGGAAATCGTGGCCGGCACGCCCGGCGCGTGGATGCCGCAGCAGTTCAACAACCCGGCCAACGTCGAGGTGCATGTGCGCACCACGGCCGAGGAAATCGCGGCCGACTTTCCGGACGGCATCGACGTGCTCATCACCGGCGTGGGCACCGGCGGCCACATCACGGGCGTGGCGAAGGTGCTCAAGAAGAAGTGGCCCAGGCTGCAGGTGTTCGCGGTGGAGCCGGTGGCCTCGCCCGTCATCTCCGGCGGCACACCGGCACCGCACCCGATCCAGGGCATCGGCGCGGGCTTCATTCCGAAGAACCTCGACACCTCGCTGCTCGACGGCGTGCTGCAGGTCGATGCCGAACCGGCCCGCGAAATGGCCCGCCGCTGCGCGCAGGAGGAAGGCATCCTCGTGGGCATCTCGTCCGGCGCCACGCTGACGGCCATCGCGCAGAAGCTGCCCTCGCTGGCGCCCGATGCGGTGGTGCTGGGCTTCAACTACGACACGGGCGAGCGCTACCTCTCGGTCGAAGGCTTCCTGCCCGCATAACCTGGCTCTCCCCCAGTCTTCGCGCACTTCGTGTCGCTTCGCCAACCCCCTTCCGGGGGCAACACCAGCGGCCCGGCAAAGCCGGTTCCGCGGTGTTCCCCGCGATGGGGGCGCTAAAATGCTCCGTTGCTTGATAACTACAAGCCCCACGACATGCTGAGACTCTCCGAACTCAAACTTCCGCTAGCCCACGCCCCAGACGCGCTGGTCACCCTGATCGCCAGGACCCTCGACGTCCCGCTCGAAGCGATCGCCTCCCACACCGTCTTCAAGCGCAGCTTCGACGCGCGCAAGGTCGACCTGCTCACGGTCTACATCGCCGACGTGCAGCTCGCCGATGCGAAGCTCGAGGCCGCGTTGCTCGCCAAGCACGCCGGCCATCCGCACATCCAGCCCGCGCCCGACATGGCCTACGTGCCGCCGGCCCATGCGCCCGAAGGCGCGACGAGCCGCCCCGTGGTGATCGGCTTCGGCCCCTGCGGCATCTTCGCGGCGCTGATGCTCGCGAAGATGGGCTTCAGGCCCATCGTGCTCGAACGCGGCAAGACCGTGCGCCAGCGCACCCGCGACACCTGGGGCCTGTGGCGCAAGAGCGTGCTGAACCCCGAGTCGAACGTGCAGTTCGGCGAAGGCGGGGCCGGGACGTTCTCCGACGGCAAGCTCTACAGCCAGATCAAGGACCCGCGCTTCCTCGGCCGCAAGGTGATGGAAGAGTTCGTGAAGGCCGGCGCGCCGCCCGAGATCCTCTACGTCGCGCATCCGCACATCGGCACCTTCAAGCTGGTGAAGGTGGTCGAGAACATCCGCGAGCAGATCGTGGCGCTCGGCGGCGAGATCCGCTTCGAGCAGCGCGTGACCGACGTGCGCATCGAAGACGGCCATCTGCGCAGCCTCACGGTGCTCGACCAGGCCACCGGACAGACGAGCGAACTGCGCGCCGACCACGTCGTGATGGCGCTGGGCCACAGCTCGCGCGACACCTTCGCCATGCTGCACGAGCGCGGCGTGCACATCGAGGCCAAGCCCTTCTCCATCGGCTTTCGCGTCGAGCATCCGCAAGGGCTCATCGACCGCGCGCGCTGGGGCCGCCATGCGGGCCACCCGCTGCTCGGTGCGGCCGACTACAAGCTGGTGCACCACGCCAGCAACGGCCGCTCGGTCTACAGCTTCTGCATGTGCCCGGGCGGCACGGTGGTCGCGGCCACCAGCGAGCCGGGCCGCGTGGTCACCAACGGCATGAGCCAGTATTCGCGCAACGAGCGCAACGCCAATGCGGGCATCGTGGTGGGCATCGATCCGCGCGACTTCCCCGGCGATGCGCTCGCCGGCATCGCGCTGCAGCGCGCGCTCGAATCGAACGCCTATGTGCTCGGCGGCAGCAACTACCACGCCCCCGGGCAGCTGGTGGGCGACTTCATGGCCGGCAAGCCCTCCACGGCGCTCGGCAGCGTGACGCCCTCGTACAAGCCCGGCGTGACGCCGACCGACCTGCACCAGGCGCTGCCGGCCTACGCGATCGAGGCGATGCGCGAGGCCTTCCCCGCCTTCGGTCGCAAGATCAAGGGCTTCGACCTGCACGACGCGGTGCTCACCGGCGTCGAAACGCGCACCTCCTCGCCGATCCGCATCACGCGCGGCGACGACTTCCAGAGCCTCAACGTGCGCGGCCTGTACCCGGCCGGCGAAGGCGCGAGCTACGCGGGCGGCATCCTCTCGGCCGGTGTCGATGGCATCAAGGTGGCCGAAGCGGTGGCGCGCAGCGTGCTGGCCGAGGCGGAACGCGCGCGCACGGCGAGCGTCTGAGCCACTGGGAACCCCGATGACCGGCAACGATTTCCACTTCTACGAACCCGCCAAGGGCCACGGCCTGCCGCACGACCCGTTCAATGCGATGGTCGGTCCGCGGCCGATCGGCTGGATCTCGTCGCAGGACGGGAACGGCGTGCTCAACCTCGCGCCCTACAGTTTCTTCAACGCCTTCAACTACACGCCGCCGATCGTCGGTTTCGCGAGCATCGGCGCGAAGGACAGCCTGCACAACATCCGCCAGACGCGGGAGTTCGGCTGGAACCTCGCGACCCGGCCGCTGGCCGAGCCGATGAACCGCTCGTGCGCGGCCGTGCCGCCCGAGGTGAACGAGTTCGAGCTCGCAGGGCTCACGCCCGCGGCCTCGCGCCAGATCGCCGTGCCGCGCGTGGCCGAGAGCCCGGTGTCCTTCGAGTGCAGGCTCACGCAGTTGATCCAGCTCGAAGGCGCCGACGGCGCGCCCGTGCCCACCTGGCTGATCCTCGGCGAGGTGGTCGGGGTGCACATCGCGCGCCACCTGCTGAAGGACGGCATCTACGACACCGCGGCGGCGCAGCCCATCCTGCGCGGCGGCGGTCCGGCCGACTATTTCGAGATCAGCCCCGACAATATGTTCAGGATGTTCCGGCCGCGCTGACTGCGCGGCGCCGGTTTTTTCCTGTGTTCCCCATCCATTCCATCGCGCCCATCGCCGAGCCACCCGTATGACCGACGCATCCACCGCCGCCCCGAACACGAACTCGCGCAACGCACGGCGCCAGCGCCCGGACCTGGCCGAGCAACTGCAACAGCTGAAGGCCGGTGCAGGCGCCGGCGCGGAAGCGCCCGCGGCGCAAGAGCCCCAGCAGCAACAACAGCAACGGCCGCCGCGCGCAAAGAAGCAGCGCCCGCACGGGCAGCAGCAGCCTCGGCAACAGGCCCAGAAGCCGCAACCGCAGCAGCAACAACAGCAGCGCACGCCGCGCAAGGTCAACCCGGTGCTCGAGCGCCTGTTCGAGCTGTACCCGCAGCTCTTCGGCGCACGCTTCGTGCCGCTCAAGCTCGGCGTGTACGAGGACCTGCTCGCGCGCCATCCCGAGGACTTCAAGGCCGAAGACCTGAAGATCGCGATGGGCCAGCATGCGCGCTCCACGCGCTACCTCGAGAGCGTGGCGGCCGGCCTGGCGCGCCATGACCTCGACGGCAACGCACTGGACCCGGTTGCGCCCGAGCATGTGCACCACGCCATCCTCGAGCTGCACCGCCGCCGCTCGCAGCGCACCGGCGAAGACCTGCGCCCGCAGCTCGTGGCGCGCCTTGCGAAGGCGATCGAAGCCTCGGGCCTCGACCGCGAGGCCTACGCCGTGCTCGTGCGTTCGCGCGACGAGAACAACAACGCCGTCGTCGACGAAGCGCTGGCCGAACTCGCGCAACAGGCCGCGAAGCGCGAGGCATTGCTGCGCGCCTTCGAGGCCAGCGGCCGCAGCGAACAGGAATTCGCCGAGATGTACGGCATGAAGCCGGACGACGTGGCGCGCACCCTGCAGCGCGCGCGTGCCGAACGGCCGGCGCCCGCGGCCTGAGCGGACCGATTTCACGATTTCGCGGCGAACGCCCGCGCGTCGAGAAACGTTTTCATACATTTCAGTTACATTTCCCCGGCCCATTTCGGGCGGAGGAGAAAGTCAATTGAAAAGAGTCATCAGGCTGCTGCTCGCAGCCGTGGCCGTTTCGGTGTTCGCGAGCGGTTGCGCCGTCAATCGTGCGACGGCCACCGTCGATCCCTCGGCAAATCTCGACAAGCTGCGCATCGTGCAGGTCAAGAAAACCGAGGGCGAGGACGGCACGATCCATAAGTTGATCGCGGGCGACCTGCGCAAGCGCGGGTATGACGTGCCGGAGGAAGGCAAGGCCCCCGAAAAGGTCGATGCCGTCGTCACGTACGTCGACAAATGGATGTGGGACATGACCATGTACCTGCTCGAACTCACGGTGGTGGTCCGCGACCCGAAATCCGACTTCCCGCTGGCCAGCGGCAACTCGTTCCACACCTCGCTCACACGCCTGTCGCCGCCCGAAATGGTCAACGAAGTTCTCGGCAACATCTTCAAAGAATCGGAAAAACAGAAATGATCCATCAAGCCTTTCGCCGCGCCGGTGCGCTGGCCGTTCTCGCCGTCGTCGTCGCCCTGGCGGGTTGCGCCTCACCGGCCAATCGCGAAGCCATGACGGCCACCAGCATCGCTTCGAGCAAGAAACTGCCTTACTCGCTGTCGGTGAAAGCCGGCGGCGGCAACGAAACGAGCGCCATGGGCAGCTCGGAAATCTCCAACGACGACCTGCGCGCCGCCATCGAGAAGTCGGTCACGCAGACGGCCTTGTTCAAGGAGGTCGTCAGCGGCAAGAGCGGCGACTACGAGCTGTCGGTCTCGGTCGCCAAGTTGACCAAGCCCATGTTCGGTGCCGCATTCACTGTCGAGATCGAAGCTGGCTGGTCGCTCATCAAGACCTCCGACAAATCGGTGGCCATGCGCGAGGTCATCAAGTCGACCTACACGGGTGGCGCGTTCGATTCGCTGGTGGGCACGACCCGCCTGCGCATGGCGGTGGAAGGCGCCGCGCGCAACAACATCAAGAAGGGTCTGGAAGCCGTCGCGGCGCTCAATCTCTGACCCGACGACGCACGGTCCGGTCAAAGAAAAAAAGGGGCTGGTCGATCGACCAGCCCCTTTTTGTTTTGCTGTTTTCGTTCGGACTCAGCGCGCGTTCTGCAGCGCAGCGATGCGCTCTTCGATCGGCGGGTGCGTAGCGAACAGCTTGCCGATGCTGCCGGTGATGCCCATGGCTTCCACCGCCTTGGGCAGCTCGCCGGCCGGCAGGCCGCCGAGGCGCGCGAGCGCGTTCATCATCGGCTGCTTTTGGCCCATGAGCGCGGCGGCGCCCGCATCGGCGCGGAACTCGCGCTGGCGCGAGAACCAGGCCACCACCATCGCGGCGGCAAAGCCCAGCACGATGTCGAGCACGATGGTGCTCACGTAGTAGCCGATGCCGGGGCCCGACGAACGGTCGTCGCCGCGGCGCAGGAAGCTGTCGACCGCGTAGCCGATCACGCGCGAGAGGAACACGACGAAGGTGTTCATCACGCCCTGGATCAGCGTCATCGTGACCATGTCGCCGTTGGCGATGTGAGCGACCTCGTGGCCGATGACGGCCTCGACCTCCTCGCGCGTCATGTTCTGCAGCAGGCCGGTGGACACGGCCACGAGCGACGAGTTCTTGAAGGCGCCGGTCGCGAAGGCGTTGGGCTCGCCTTCGAAGATCGCGACCTCGGGCATGCCGACGCCGGCCTTGTCGGCGAACTTGCGCACGGTGGCGACGATCCAGGCCTCGTCGGGCGACTGGGGGTTGTCGATCATGCGCAGGCCGGCCGTCCACTTGGCCATGGGCTTGCTGATGAGCAGCGAGATGATCGCGCCGCCGAAGCCCATGATGAGCGCGAAGCCGAGCAGCGCCGTCAGGTTCAGGCCGTTGGCCGTGAGGAAACGGTTGACGCCCAGCAGGCTCGCGACGATGCCGAGCACTGCAACGACCATCACATTGGTCAAAACGAACAGAAGGATACGTTTCAAGTTGAATTCTCCGTGGGGGAACTGCCGCTCAGATGAGGGCCGGCGGGCCCTCTTCAAGCCATGCGACGACGCGGACGCCTGTTGGTTGTTTGGATACTGGCGACGCCCCCGGCATGGCGGCTGCGGGTAGAGCAATGATAGGAGCAAAAGTTCTACGGACGGGGGCGGAAGACCTTCGGGTCGTCGTAGTACTCGGCCGACGCGTTGTCGGCACACCACCCGGGGATGCCCAGCACCGGGAGCGGCACGAAGGGCTTCTGCGCGAGCCGCTGCGGGCTCAGGCTCTGCGCCAATGCCGCGTCGTCGAGGGCTGCCGCGCGGTCCGCGCCGGGCAGCGGCAGCAGCACGTGCGCCGTGGCGGCCTTGCGGGGCGCGACGAGCTTTTCGAGCAGCGCATGGCCGAACACGAGCAGCCGCGCCTCGGACCAGAGGGCCCGCTGGGTCACGAAAAGGGCCGGCCAGTCGCGCGCCACCAGCGCCTTCCACAGCGCGGCGGGCGCATCGAGCAGCGCGCCGTTCTCGTCGAACAGCGTGAGCGCGTCGCGCAGCGGGCCGCGCGTGGCACCGATGCCGGTGCGGGCGATTTCGGCGGCCTGCAGCGCGTTGAGGCGGCGCTTGGCCTGCGGAAAGGCGAGCCAGACCAGCCCGTTGAAGAAGTCATGCAGGTTGTCGCGGGTCGGCACGGTGCCGGTCTGGAAGATGTGCGCTTCGTAGGCCTGTCCCGCGGGCAGGCTGTCCTGCGGTACGAAGCCGGGCACCTGTGCCGGCTTGCAGGCCTGGAGTGCCGCGGCGACCGACGTGCGGCAGGCTGCCCGCGCCGCCGTTTCGCCATCGGCGCGATAGGGCGCGAGCCACGGCTGCGCCCAGTCGACCGCCGGCAGGGTCAAGGCGCGGGCGCCCCCGTCCAGCGGATGCGGTCCGGGTGCTGCAGCACGGCGAATTCCGAAGTGAGCTTGTCGAACAGCTTGAGCGAGCTGCCGTGCTTGCCGAGCAGCCCGGCCGCGCGCAGGGCCTGCGCCACGTCGTTGAGCGGCACGTCGGTGCCGCTGCGCAGGGCGGGCGCGGCCTGCAGGATGAATTCGGCAGCCTCGGAGGTGGGCCGCGGCGCGGGCTTGGCGGCGGCCCGGGGCGTTTTCCTGGCGGCGGTCTTCGCCGCGGTCTTCTTGGCGGGTGCGGTCGCGCTCTTCGTCTGCGCGGCCTTCGCAGTCTTCGCGGCGGGCACCTTGGCCGCCACCTTCTTCGCCGCAACGGTGCGGGCGGCGGGCTTCACGCTGCTGTGGTGCGCGAGGTCGATGAAGCTGTCGTACACGCCCACCGTTTCTTCGCCCGTCTTGCCCTGCTGGCCGATGCCGCAGACGCGGCAGCCCTTTTCGCGCAGCCGCACCACGAGCGGCGCAAAGTCGGAATCCGAGGACACCAGCACCACCACATCGGGCCGCTCGGCGATCACGAGGTCGGTCGCATCGACCGCGAGCGCGATGTCGGTGCTGTTCTTGCCGGCCGAGAGGTTCACCATCGGCCGCACCGACAGCCGCTTGAAGAGCGCCTGCCGGTTGACGGCCATCTCGGCGTTGCAATACGCCCGGCGCACGTGGATGGCGCCGTACTCGTCCATCGTGCGCTGCACGGCCTGCTCGATCACGTCGGCCGAGACGTTGTCGGCATCGATCAGCAACATCACGCGAATCATTGGCTCACCCCCAGGCTGCGCGCACTTCGTGTCGCTTCTCCCTCCCCCTCACCGGGGGCAACACCAACGGCCCGGCAAAGCCGGTTCCGTGGTGTTTCTCGACGGGATCGCGCCAACTTCGGATGTCGCGCGTGACGCGACCGATCGCGTGATGGAAAACTCACAGAAGTTTCCAGTGGATGGTTTCGCCGCCGCGCAGCGGCTTGAGCGTGGCCTCGCCGTAGGGCACGGTCTCGGGCACGGTCCAGCTCTCGCGCTTCAGCGTGACGGTGTCGGTGTGGCGCGGCAGGTCGTAGAAGTCGGGGCCGTGGAAGCTCGCGAAGCCTTCGAGCTTGTCGAGCGCGTTCACGCTGTCGAAAGCCTCGGCGTAGAGCTCGATGGCGGTCAGCGCGGTGTAGCAGCCGGCACAGCCGAGCGCGTGCTCCTTCAGGTGCGCCGGGTGCGGCGCGCTGTCGGTGCCGAGGAAGAAGCGGTCGCTGCCGCTGGTGGCCGCCTCGACCAGCGCCACGCGGTGCGTCTCGCGCTTGAGCACCGGCAGGCAGTAGTAGTGGGGGCGGATGCCGCCGGTGAAGATGGCGTTGCGGTTGTAGAGCAGGTGGTGCGCGGTGATGGTGGCTGCCGTGAAGCGGCCGGCATCGCGCACGTAGTGCGCACCCTCTTTCGTCGTCAGGTGCTCGAACACCACCTTGAGTTCGGGGAAATCGCGCCTGAGCGGAATCATCACGCGGTCGATGAAGACCGCCTCGCGGTCGAACAGGTCGACGGCCGGGTCGGTCACCTCGCCGTGCACCAGCAGCAGCAGGCCGTGCTTCTGCATGGCTTCGAGCGTCTTGTAGGTGTGGCGGATGTCGGTCACGCCGGCATCGCTGTTGGTGGTGGCGCCGGCGGGATAGAGCTTGAGCGCGCGCACGCCGGCCTCGGCGGCCAGCGCGATTTCTTCGGGCGGCAGCCTGTCGGTCAGGTAGAGCGACATCACCGGCTCGAAGGCGGTGCCTTCGGGCACGGCAGCGCGGATGCGGTCGCGGTAAGCCACGGCCTGCGCGGCGGTGGTCACGGGGGGACGGAGGTTCGGCATGATCAGCGCGCGGCCGAACTGGCGCGCGCTGTGCGGCACGACGGCTTCGAGCGCGGCGCCATCGCGCACATGCAGGTGCCAGTCGTCGGGGCGGGTGATCGTGAGGGTGTCTGTCATGGCCCATCCATTGTCGCATCGCCCCCCGAGGCACGCCCGTTGCTTGACGTCCGGGGCCGATCGGCCGAAGGTTCGGCCGGCACAGGCCACCCGCAAGACAAAGAGGAACATCCGCGATGCTGTCCACAGCGATGCTCTATTTCCGCGAGACCGCCAAGGCCGGCTCGCTGCGCCGCGCCGCAGAACAGCTGGGCGTGGCGCCGAGCGCCATCAGCCGCCAGATCGCCAAGCTCGAAGGCGAGCTTCAAACCGCCCTGCTCGACCGCCGCGCCAACCGCACCACCCTCACGCCGGCCGGCGAACTGGTGCTGGCGCATGCCGACCAGGTGCTGCAGAACAGCGAGGCGCTGCGCGGTGCCTTGCAGGAACTGACCGGCCAACCCGCCGGCACGGTGCGCATCGGCAGCATCGAGGGCATGGTCGGCCACTTCCTGGCCAACAACCTCGCGCGCTTCCAGAAACGGCATCCGCAGGTGAAGGTGCAGGCCTCGGTGGTGGGCTCGCGTGCGGTGCTCGACGCGCTGCAGGACGGCCGCATCGACATCGCGCTGGCCTTCAACCTGCCCGAGCGCCATGCCTTTCGCGAGCATGCGCGGCTGGAGCAGCCGCTGTGCGCCATCGTCGCGCCCACGCATGCGCTGGCGCGGCGGCGCAGCGTGTCGTTCCGCGAGCTCGAAGGCCACCGCGTGGCGCTGCCCGACCGCTCGTTCCAGATCCGCCACCTGGTCGACCGCATCGCGTCGAAGACGCAGGTGTCGCTCGACCTGGTGATCGAGACCAGCACGCTCGACATGGCCAAGGGCGTGGTGCGCAACAGCGACCTCATCACCTTCCTGCCGCGCTATGCCGCGCTGCACGAGGTGTCGAACGGCGACCTGTGCGCCGTGCCGCTGCAGGAGCGCGACTTTGCCGCCACCGCGACCAGCCTGCTCACGCTGCCGGGGCTGCGCCAATCGCCGGCGGCGCGCGCGCTGCTCGAAATGCTGGCCACCAGCATGGGGCGCTACGGCGGCAACGCCACGCCGCGTTCTGATTCCGGCAACACGCGCGTGCAGAAATGAGACTTCCCGCCAGCCCCGGCACTCCCTACATTGGGTGCTGACCAGGAAAGACGGCATGACCACCCCAAGCACCGAAACCATTGCGTTCCCCGAAGGCGGCTACCGCTACGCGAAGGGCGTTTTCCAGTACTCCGCCGGCGTGGCGGCGCTGCCCGGCTTTGCCATCGAGCGGGTGCGCTTCCAGCGGCCCGTGCCGCTGGCCGACGGCTTCGACGCCATCGCGGCGCACCTGGGCGCCGCCGGCCGGCCGCTCACCGCGCTGTGTGCCTGCGAACTGCGCTCGCCCGCACCGTTCTCGGAGCGCGGTTTTCACGACTTCAACCGCCTCTATGCCGGCACGCTCGAACGCTGGCAGCTGGTGCGGGGCGACCGCAACCCGGTGGCGCGCACCAACGTGTGCCCGCGCGTCGGCGCCCCGGCCACGCCGGCCTTCCAGGCCTTCTCGTACACCGTGCCGGCCGACGACGATGCCGGCCCGCCCAGCTTCGTGGTTTCGGGCGGCGGCGAGGCGCCCGACGGCCATGCGAGCTACCGCGACGTGATGGTCCGCCTGGGCGACATCAGCCCCGACGGCCTGCGCGCCAAGCTCGGCTACGTGATGACCGAAATGGAACGCCGCCTCGCCGTGCTGGGCTTCGGCTGGCGCGATGCCGCCGCGGTGCAGGCCTACACGGTGCATGACATCGGCGCGCTGGTGTTCGACGAAATCGTGCAGCGCGGCGGGCTCACCACCGGCCTGACCTGGCACCTGGCGCGGCCGCCGATCGTGGACATGGAAGTCGAGATGGACCTGCGCTGCGCGCGGCGGGAGATCGCGCTGTCATGGCCCTGAATCGGCCAGGGGCTATCGGCCTGCTGGCACATGTCGTGCTTGAGAGTTTCTTTGGTCTTTTTCGTCATCCCACACCGGAGTTCCATGTGAAGCGTGCCGCCCCCGCCCTGTCCCTGAAACCCCTGGCCGCCTGCGCGGCGCTCGCCACCCTGGTCTTCGCCGCGCCCGCCGCGCTGGCCCAGGACAAAACGCTGCGCATCGCCATGACCGCAGCCGACATTCCGCGCACCCTCGGCCAGCCCGACCAGGGCTTCGAAGGCAACCGCTTCACCGGCATCCCGATCTACGACTCGCTCACGCAGTGGGACCTGTCGAAGGCCGACGCACCCAGCGTGCTGATCCCCGGCCTCGCCGCCTCGTGGGCGGTCGACGCGAAGGACAAGACCAAGTGGGTCTTCAAGCTGCGCCCCGGCGTCAAGTTCCACGACGGCTCGGCCTTCAACGCCGACGCCGTGGTGTGGAACGTGCAGAAGGTGCTCGACAAGGACGCGCCGCAGTTCGACCCCAGCCAGGTCGGCGTGACCGCCTCGCGCATGCCCACGCTGCGCACCGCGCGCAAGATCGACGACCTCACGGTCGAGCTCACCACCAGCGAGCCCGACGCCTTCCTGCCGATCAACCTCACGAACCTGTTCATGGCTTCGCCCGCGCAGTGGCAGAAGAAGTTCGACGCCGCCGCCGGCGCAACGCCCGCCGACAAGGCCAAGGCCGCCTGGACCGCCTTCGCCGCCGACCCCGCCGGCACGGGCCCGTTCAAGGTCACGCGCTTCGTGGCGCGCGAGCGGCTGGAGCTGGCCGCCAACAAGACCTACTGGGACGCCAGGCGCACGCCGAAGATCGACAAGGTCGTGATGCTGCCGATGCCCGAAGCCAATGCGCGCACCGCCGCACTGCTGGGCGGGCAGGTCGACTGGATCGAGGCGCCCGCGCCCGACGCCATGGCGCAGATCACGCAGCGCGGCTTCAAGATCTATTCGAACGCGCAACCGCACGTGTGGCCGTGGCAGCTGTCGTTCGCCGAAGGCTCGCCCTGGCTCGACAAGCGCGTGCGCCAGGCCGCCAACCTGTGCATCGACCGCGGCGGCATGAAGCAGCTGCTGGGCGGCATGATGGCCGAGCCCAAGGGCACGGTGCCGCCGGGCCATCCGTGGTTCGGCAAGCCGGGCTTCGACATCAAGTACGACGTGAAGGCCGCGCAGGCGCTCATGACGCAGGCCGGCTACTCGGCCGCCAAGCCGATCAAGGTGAAGGTGCAGATCTCGGCCTCGGGCTCCGGCCAGATGCAGCCGCTGCCGATGAACGAGTTCGCGCAACAGTCGCTCAAGCAGTGCTTCTTCGACGTGCAGTTCGACGTGATCGAATGGAACACGCTCTTCACCAACTGGCGCAAGGGCGCGAAGGACCCGTCGGCCAACGGCGCCAGCGCGGTCAACATCAGCTTCGCTGCGATGGACCCGTTCTTCGCGATGGTGCGCTTCGTGAGCACCAAGGCCTTCCCGCCGGTGTCGAACAACTGGGGTTACTACGGCAACGCCGAGGTCGACAAGCTGGTGGCCGATGCGCGCACCAGCTTCGACGACAAGGCCCGCGATGCCGCGCTCGCCAAGCTGCACACCCACATCGTGGACGACGCGCCCTTCGTCTGGATCGCGCACGACGTGGGTCCGCGCGCCATGTCGGCCAAGGTGAAGAACGTGGTCCAACCCAAGAGCTGGTTCATCGACATCGCAACGATGACGATGGACTGACCGCTTCGTTCCAGCCAGCCCACCAGCCAGCCATCCATTCACCATGCTCGCCTACCTCCTGCGCCGCGTGATCTACGCCGTGCCGATCATGATCGGCGTGGCCCTCGTGTGCTTCCTGCTCGTGCACATCGCGCCCGGCGACCCGCTGGTGTCGATCCTGCCGCCCGACGCCTCCGCGGACCTGCAGGCGCAGCTGCGCGAACTCTACGGCTTCAACCGCTCGCTGCCCGAGCAGTTCGCGATGTGGGTCTGGCGTGCGTTGCACGGCGACCTGGGCGTGTCCATCGCCAGCAACCGCGCGGTGGCCGGCGAGGTGTTCACCGCGGTGGGCAACACGCTGCGGCTCGCGGTGGTGGCCACCTTCATCGGCTTCGTGCTGGGCTGCCTGTTCGGCTTCGTGGCGGGCTACTTCCGCGGCTCGTGGGTCGACCGCCTCGCCTCGATGTTCTCCGTGCTCGGCGTCAGCGTGCCGCACTACTGGCTGGGCATGGTGATGGTGATCGTGTTCTCGTCGCAGCTCATGTGGCTGCCGGCCACGGGCGCGGGCCCGAGCGGTTCGGACGACTGGGCCTGGGACTGGGCGCACCTGCAGTTCCTGCTGCTGCCGGCGCTCACGATGTCGGTGATTCCGATGGGCATCATCGCGCGCACGGTGCGCGCGCTGGTGGCCGAGATCCTCGAGCAGGAGTTCATCGTCGGCCTGCGCGCCAAGGGGCTCACGCACTTCGGCGTGTTCCGCCACATGGTGAAGAACGCGGCGCCCACGGCGCTGGCGGTGATGGGCCTGCAGCTGGGCTACCTGCTGGGCGGCTCGATCCTGATCGAGACGGTGTTCTCGTGGCCCGGCACCGGCTTCCTGCTGAACTCGGCCATCTTCCAGCGCGACCTGCCGCTGCTGCAGGGAACGATCCTCGTGCTGGCGCTGTTCTTCGTCGTGCTCAACCTGCTGGTCGACGTCCTGCAAACCCTGCTGGACCCGCGCATCGCGCGGGCCTGAAGAAGAGAAAGCCGCAACACCATGTCCACCGTGCTCGCTTCTTCTCCCACGGCCGTCGCCGTCGAACCGCTGCCGGCCCAGCGCTCGCGCGGCTACTGGGCCTCGGTCTGGCTGCGCTTGCGCCGCGACCCGGTCGCCATCGGCGCGGCCGTCGTCGTGCTGCTGCTGATCGCACTCGCGCTGTTCGGCCCGTGGCTCGCGCCGGCAGACCCCTACCAGTCGTCGATGCTCAAGCGGCTCAAGCCCATCGGCACCGAAGGCCTGCCCTTGGGCAGCGACGAGCTGGGCCGCGACATGCTCTCGCGGCTGATCGTCGGCGCGCGGCTGTCGCTCTTCATCGGCATCACGCCGGTGCTCTGCGCCTTCGTGGGGGGCACGGTCATCGGCATCGTCGCGGGCTACGCGGGCGGGCTGACCAACACGCTGATCATGCGGACCATCGACGTGTTCTACGCTTTTCCCTCGGTGCTGCTGGCCATTGCGCTCTCGGGCACGCTGGGCGCGGGGGTGGTCAATTCGCTGATCTCGCTGACCATCGTGTTCATCCCGCAGATCGCGCGCGTGGCCGAAAGCGTGACCACGCAGGTGCGCACCCGCGACTACGTGGAAGCGGCGCGCGCCTCGGGCGCCAGTCCCTTCACCATCGTGCGGGTGCATGTGCTGGGCAATGTGCTCGGGCCGATCTTCGTGTACGCCACCAGCCTGATCGCGGTGTCGATGATCCTGGCCTCGGGCCTGTCGTTCCTGGGCCTGGGCGTGAAGCCGCCGGAACCCGAGTGGGGCCTGATGCTCAACACGCTGCGCACCGCGATCTACGTGCAGCCGTGGGTGGCGGCGCTGCCGGGGGTGATGATCTTCATCACCTCGATCTCTTTCAACATCCTGTCCGACGGGCTGCGTTCGGCCATGGACAACAAGGGCTGAGGCAAGTCAATGGACACACTCGAGGACATCGGTGGGCCGGCCCAGCCGCTGCTGACGATCAAGGGCCTGGTCAAGCACTTCCCCCTGAAGAAAGACCCGCTGGGCCGCGGCGGCGGCGTGGTGCGAGCGGTCGACGGCGTGGACTTCGAAGTGCTCAAGGGCGAGACGCTCGGCGTGGTCGGCGAGTCGGGCTGCGGCAAGTCGACCACCGCGCGCCTGCTGATGCAGCTGATCGAGCCCACGCGCGGCGAAGTCGTGTTCGACGGCCGCGAGGTCGGCAGCCGCGACCTGCCGCTGAAGGAATTCCGCCGCCAGGTGCAGATGGTGTTCCAGGACAGCTATGCCTCGCTGAACCCGCGCCTGACCATCGAGGATTCGATCGCCTTCGGTCCGCAGGTGCATGGCGTGCCCCGGCGCGATTCGGTGGCGCGGGCGCGCGACCTGCTTGGCCGCGTGGGCCTGTCGCCGCAGCGCTTTGCCGAGCGCTACCCGCACGAGCTCTCCGGCGGTCAGCGGCAGCGCGTGAACATCGCGCGGGCGCTCGCACTGCAGCCGCGCATGGTGATCCTCGACGAGGCCGTCTCCGCGCTCGACAAGTCGGTGGAGGCGCAGGTCATCAACCTGCTGCTCGACCTGAAGGCCGAGTTCGGCCTCACCTACGTGTTCATCAGCCACGACCTCAACGTGGTGCGCTACGTGAGCGACCGCGTCATGGTGATGTACCTGGGCCAGGTGGCCGAGATCGGCCCGGCCGATGCGCTGTACGAAGCGCCGGCGCATCCCTACACGCGCGCGCTGCTGTCCTCGATGCCGTCGATGGACCCCGACAACCGCACCGAAGAGGCAGCGCTCGCGGGCGATCCGCCGAACCCGATCAACCCGCCCTCGGGCTGCCGCTTTCATCCGCGCTGCGCGCTGGCCGCACCGGTGTGCAGCAGGGTCGTGCCCGAGCGCATCGCCACCGGCTCGCAGTACGCGGTGAGCTGCCTGATCCACGAGCCGGGCAGCGGACATCCGATGGCGCAGCAACAGCAACAACCCCTCCAGAGGCAGGCCGCATGAGCACGACAGCAGCAGAAAACGGCACCGCCGGGCCGATGGTCCGGCTGCGCGACCTCAGCGTCACCTTCAGCGGCGGCCGCAAGCCCGTGCACGCCGTCAGCGGCGTGAGCCTCGACGTGCAGCGCGGCGAGGTGGTCGCGCTGATCGGCGAATCGGGTTCGGGCAAGAGCGTGACCATGCGCACCCTGCTGCGCCTGCACCCCGAGCGCCGCACGCGCATGGGCGGCCTGGTGCAGGTGGCGGGCCGCGACGTGCTCGCGATGTCGCAGCGCGAGCTGGCGGACTTTCGCGGCAAGGTCGCGTCGATGATCTTCCAGGAGCCGCTGCTGGCGCTCGACCCGGTGTATTCGGTGGGCGCGCAGATCGTCGAGTCGATCCGCCGCCATGAAAACGTCACCCAGGCCGAGGCGCAGCAGCGCGCGCTGGCGCTGTTCGAGCGCGTGCGGATTCCGAGCCCCGAGCGGCGCCTGGCGGCCTACCCGCACGAGATGTCGGGCGGCATGCGCCAGCGCGCCATGATCGCGCTCGCGCTGGCCTGCAAGCCACAGCTGCTGCTGGCCGACGAGCCGACCACCGCGCTCGACGCCACCGTGCAGATCCAGATTCTGTTGCTGCTGCGCGAGCTGCAGCGCGACCTCGGCCTGTCGGTGATCTTCGTCACGCACGACATCGGCGCCGCCGTCGAGGTGGCCGACCGCATCGCCGTGATGTACGCGGGCCGCATCGTCGAGGAAGGCACGGCTCGCGAGCTGATCCGCTCGCCGCGCCATCCGTACACGATCGCGCTGCTCAAGAGCCGCGCGCACGGCGCGCTGGCACGCGGTGCGCGGCTCGAGACCATCGGCGGCGCGCCGCCCGATCTTTCCGCCTTGCCGCCGGGCTGCGCCTTTGCCGAACGCTGCGCGCTCGCCAGCGATGCCTGCCGCGCCGCGCAGCCGCCCGTGGCCGAACTCGCGCCGAACCACCGCGTGCGCTGCATCCATACGGATGCGGCCGCGGCCATCGCGCCCGTGTTGGTCGCCTGAACCTCCCTCCCTTTCACCCCCGACACCATGCCGCTGCACGATCCCGCCCACGCCTTCGTTCCCTACCCCGAGGCGCCTGTCGCGCGCGCCGGCACCGGCCCCTTGTCAGACCTGAGCTTTGCCGCGAAGGACCTGTTCGACGTGGCCGGCTACCCCACGGGCGGTGGCAACCCGATCGTGCTCGCGATGTCGGGCATCAAGACGCGCACCGCGCCCACCGTGCAGAAGCTGCTCGATGCCGGCGCGCGCTTTGCCGGCAAGACCGTGACCGACGAACTCGCGTTCTCGATGAACGGCAACAACGCGCACTTCGGTGCGCCGATCAACGGCGGCGCGCCGTTGCGCATCACGGGAGGCTCGTCGTCGGGCTCGGCCTCGGCGGTGTCGTCGAGCCTGTGCGACTTCGCGCTCGGCACCGACACCGGCGGCTCGGTGCGCGCGCCGGCCAACCACTGCGGCCTGTATGGCCTGCGCCCCACGCACGGCCGCGTGAGCCTCGAAGGCGCGCTCGACCTGGCGCCCAGCTTCGACACCTGCGGCTGGTTCGCACGCGACATCGGCACCTTCGCGCGCGTGGCCGACGTGCTGCTGGGCGCCGATGCCGCAGCCCTGCCCGAGCGTGTGCGGCTACTGCGGCCCACCGATGTCTGGGCGCTGGCCGTGCCTGCCGCGGCCGAAGCGCTCGAAGGCGTGGCCGACCGCGTGCAAAGCCTGCTCGGCCCGGCACAGGGCACGACGGCGGCACTGGAATCCTTCGACGCGATGTACTGGAACTTCCGCTACCTGCAATCGCGCGAAGCCTGGCTCACCGACGGCCCGCTGATCGAGCGCTATGCGCCGCCGCTGGGTCCGGGCGTGGCCGAACGCTTCGCATGGTCGCGCGAAGTCACCGATGCGCAGGTGGCGGCGGGCCGCACCTTCCGCACCGCGTTCCGCAACCACCTCGCCGCGCTGCTCGGCGACGACGGCGTGCTGCTGATGCCGACCATGCCCGACATCGCGCCGCTGCGCAGCGACAGCGAGGCTTCGCTGGAGGACTACCGCAACCGTGCGATCCGGCTGTTGTGCATGGCAGGACTTTCCGGTTTTCCGCAGCTGTCGATGCCGCTGGCGACCCGCGAAGGCGCGCCGCTGGGCATTTCGCTGCTCGGGCCGGCCGGGTCGGACCGGTCGTTGATCGCGCTGGCCGAGCGCATCGCGGCCTGACGGCCCGGGCGGCCCGGGCTCATGCCGCGTCCGGCCACAGCCCCGGGTGGGCCTTCGGGCTCAGGCAATGGCGCCCTTCCTGCGGCGGATCGATGCAAAGGTGCCCGAGCGGGCGCAGCAGCGCTTCCACCGCCTGCGCATCGCGCACGGTGCGCGCCGTCACGTCATGGGGCTCGTCGTCGTCGGACATCGAGAGATCCAGCCGGCCGGCGCGAACCCATGCGAACACGGTTGCGCCGGCGATGCGCACCTGGCCCGGCTGCCGGATCGGCGGGTGGCAGCCCGGGATCGAGGGAATGAACTTCATGAATTCGGCGCCCGTGTAGCGCACACCCACCACCGGCTCGGGGTTGTCGGCCGGCAGGCGCTCGAGCGCAATACCCAGCTGCACGGCCACGTCGAACAGGTCCTGCGCCGACGGCACGGCCAGCGCCGCGCGCAGGCAGTCGCCGTCGTTGGCATGGCCGCCGAAGGCCCGGCAGAAGCGGAAGTACGCGAGGCTGCGCGCCCAGCCGCGCAGTTCTTCGGGCGAATGCCGCTCGTGGAGGTACGCGTCCCAGCGCGGGTCTTCTCGGGTCATAAGGACTCGATCATGGCAGGCGCCGAAGCTTGGGCTTATCTTCTGCGAAGACGCATTCCAGATCACGGCACCACATTTTCGGGAAACGGTCACACAGCCACCCCCGCGTGCCTCGCAACGCGAACAGCCACAGGAACCCCATGCCGAACGACAACCAGGTCAGCACCCCCAAGGACATCGCCGCCTCGCTCACCGAGTTCTGGTCGCCGCGCGTCGTCGCCGAAGTCGACGATGCCTACATCAAGGTCGCCAAGGTCCACGGCGCGCTCGCGTGGCACAGCCATGACGATGAAGACGAGCTGTTCATGGTGCTGAAGGGCCGCCTGCGCATCGAGATGGAGGCGGGCGCCGTCGAACTCGGCGAAGGCGAGATGTTCGTCGTGCCCAAGGGTGTGCGGCACAACCCGGTTGCCGAGCAGGAATGCCACTTGATGCTGATCGAGCGCAAGACCACCCTACACACCGGAAGCACCGTCACCGAGAAGACGCGCTCGCTCGCGGAGCAATTGCGTCCGGTCTGATCAAGCCGGCGCAGCAGCCTCGATGCGGGCTGGCTCCTGCAGCCAGCAGACATCGCAATCGACAGCAGCCGCGGCCCGCTCGATCACCACGAAGTCACCCGCATCGACCGCAAGCAGCGCGTGATGCCAGGTGCCTGGCGCGAGCACCACGCCCTGGTGGCCGTCGGTGACGAAGGCTTCGAGCATGCCGGCCTCCATGGGCGCCTCGCCGGCGGGCGCCACCACGATCACGAAGCGCCGCTCGCCCAGCGGCACGAAGGCCTGGCTGCCGAGCGCATGCCGCTCCATCTCGGAGACCTCGTGCGGAAAGCGCCGCGCCTGCGCGCGGAACAGCGCGAGCATCGGCCGGCCGCCCTGCGCACCGAGCTGCAGGTCGTCGATGAGGTCGAAGCGCTCGGCATTGCCGCCGTTGATCGGGCGGCCTGCGGTTGCCGGCGCGGCCAGCACCGTACCGTAGGGCGCGAAGGCTTGCGGCGTCAGCGGTTGCGGCACAAGGACGTGGGGAGCAGCGGCATCGGTCATGCGGCGAGTACAGCAGAAAACATGCCGGTGGTCACGCCATGCGGTGATGCTGCGTTGCGGAGCGCCTGAACCTTGGCTACGCTCTGCCGCAGACGATCCCCCAGGAGAACACATGCGCACACTTCGCCTCAGCCCCCTCTCGATCCCGGCCGTCGCCTTCGCGGCCCTCATGGCGGGCTGCACCGCCATGCAGCCCACCACCGGCGGCAAGGCCGCGACGGGCATGAAGGTCACGTCGACCGCCTTTGCCGACAGCACCGCCATCCCGGCCGAGCACGCCGGTGTCGGCGACTGCGGCGGCAAGAACGTCTCGCTGCCCGTGGCGTGGACCCAGCTGCCCGCCAAGGCGAAGTCGGTCGCCGTGCTGCTGTGGGACCCGGACGGCGCGCTGGGCCTCGGCGTTTCGCATTGGGTGGCCTACAACATTCCCGCCGAGCGCGGCCAGCTCAAGGCGGGCGAGACAGCCGGCTTCACCATGGGGCCGAACGTGGCAGGCGCCGCGGCGTACCGCGGGATGTGCCCGCCGGTCGGCGACCATCCGCACCACTACGTGCTGACCGTGGTGGCGTCCGACCTGGCACCGGACGCGCTGCCGGCCGGGCTCACGCGCGACGCGCTGCTTGCGGCGCTCAAGGGCCATGCGCTGGGCGGGCAGAGCGTGGTCGGGCTCTACAGCCGCTAAAGTCGCGGGTTCCTTTCACACCGTGCGCAGCGATGCGCATCTCCGATGCGCCGCTCACTCGCACTCTTCGCTCTCCTTCCGGCCGCCCTCGTCGTCGCGGGCTGCGCCTCGCGGCCCGCACCGCGCGTCACCTGGCTCGGCGACGGCGTGTTCAAGTCGCCCACCGCGCAGGACGCCGAGGCCTACTGCCGCAATTTCGGTGCACCGATGCGCTTCCTCGGCCCCAAGGGCTCGCGTGTACCGGAAGGCGAAGTCACCTACCGCTGCGACTGACCGGCCGGTTCCGTGCCGGGTGCCCGCACCCGCTCGAGGATGAAGTCGATGAAGGTCCGGATCGCCCGCGTGTGCTGGCGGTTCGGCATGTAGAGCATGAACATCTGCGTGCCGAAGATGCTCAGGCGCCAGTCGTCGAGCGTGGTCACCACATCGCCCTTGCGCACGTCCTCCTGCACCACGTAGTCGGGCACGAGGCCGATGCCCAGGCCCGCCAGGACGGCCTGGCGCAGGAACAGGAAGTTTTCCGAGATCAGCGTCGGCTCGAGGATCACCTCGCGCCGCGTCTCGCCCTGGTAGGCCGACACACGCAACTGCCGGCCGATGACCGCGGCCGTGACCACCGGCGCGCCCTGCAACTCGTCGAGCTGCACGGGCAACGGATGCTTGTCCGCGTAGTCGCGTGAGGCACACGCCACGTAGCGCACCGGCCCGAGGTCGCGCGCCACCAGGTTCTGCGGCGGCTCGGGAATCACGCGCACCGCGATATCGACCTCGTCGCGCAGCAGGTCCTCGATGCGGTTCTCGAACACCACGTCGAGCACGATGCCGGGGTACTGCCGCTTGAAGTCGATCAGCCAGTCGGCCATCACCAGCTGCCCGTAGCCGCTGGGCACGCTCAGCCGCACACGGCCCTGCAGGCCTTCGCCCAAGGTGGTGACCGACTCGCGCGCGGCCAGCAGTTCGGTCTGGATGGCCACGCCGTGCTGGTACAGCCGCAGGCCGATCTCGGTCGGTTCGGCGCGCCGGGTGGTGCGCCGCACGAGTTGCGCGCCGACCGAGCGCTCCAGCTGGTTCAGGTGGTAGCTGACGTTGGCGCGGCTCATCTTGAGCCGGCGGGCGGCAGCGCTCAGGTTGCCCGCGTCGAGGATTTCCACCAGCAGGGTCAGCGATTGGAGGTCCATGTGCCGATTGTGTCAAAAATTCTTTGACAGTCTGTCAACCGTCTATGCAATTGTCAAAGCAGTGGCGCGGTCCAAGAATGCGAGGTTCACCCCCAGAGCCTCGAGCCCCTCGCATTGCAGGGCTCGCCACGCAAGAGACAAGCACATGGCCACCACCCCCTCCAGCCCTTCCACGTCTTCCGGTCCCGTCACCTTCGAGCGTCTTGGCGACGTGTGCGTGGTGACCATCGACAACCCGCCCGTCAACGCCCTGGGCGTGGATGTGCGCCGCGGCCTCGTGGCCGCCATCGACGCGGCCGAGGCCGACAGCGGCGCCGCCGCGGTGCTGATCGTCGGCGCGGGCCGCAACTTCATCGCCGGCGCGGACATCCGCGAGTTCGGCAAGACGCCGCAGCCGCCGTCGCTGCCCGAGGTGTGCCTGAAGATCGAGAACTGCACGAAACCGGTGGTCGCCGCCATTCACGGCGCCGCGCTCGGCGGCGGGCTCGAAGTGGCGCTGTCGGCGCACTACCGCCTCGCCGCGCCCACGGCCAAGCTGGGCCTGCCCGAGGTGGCGCTCGGCCTGCTGCCCGGTTCGGGCGGCACGCAGCGCGCGCCGCGCCTGATCGGCGTGAAGCCTGCACTCGAACTGATGCTCAGCGGCCGCCATGCGGGCGCGAAGGAAGCGCTGTCGCTCGGCCTGGTGGACCGCCTCGGCACCGACGCCGACGCGCGCGCCGAAGGCCTCGCCTACGCGCAGGAACTGGTCGCCGCCAAGGCCCCGGTGCGCCGCACGCGCGAAGCCACCGGCCTGGCCGACAAGGAAGCCAGCCGCGCCGCCCTCGAAGCCGCGCGCGCCGACACCGCCAGGAAGAGCCGCGGCCTGTTCTCGCCGATGAAGATCGTCGAAGCCGTCGAGGCCGCGCTCACGCTGCCCTTCGACGAAGGCATGGCACTCGAACGCAAGCTGTTCCTGCAGTGCATCGACAGCCCGCAGCGCGCCGGCCTGATCCACGCCTTCTTCGCCGAGCGCGAAGTGCTGAAGGCGCCCGAGACCAAGTCCGCGAAGCCCCGCGCGCTGGAGTCGGCCGGCATCGTCGGCGGCGGCACGATGGGTGCGGGCATCGCGGTGGCGATGCTCGATGCGGGCCTGCCCGTGACCATGATCGAGCGCGACGAGCCCAGCCTGGCGCGCGGCCGCCAGCATGTCGAGAAGGTGTACGACGGCCTCATCCAGAAGGGCCGCATGACGCCCGAGGCCAAGGCCGCGGTGATGGCGCGTTTCTCGGGCTCCACGTCGTATGACGCGCTCGCACAGGTCGACATCGTGGTCGAAGCCGTGTTCGAGGAAATGGGCGTGAAGAAGGCCGTGTTCGCCGAACTCGACCGCGTCTGCAAGCCCGGCGCCGTGCTCGCCACCAACACCTCGTACCTCGACATCGACGAGATCGCCGCCAGCATCCAGCGCCCGCAGGACGTGGTGGGCCTGCACTTCTTCTCGCCGGCCAACATCATGAAGCTGCTCGAGATCGTGGTGCCCGCCAGGGTCAGCGCCGACGTGGTGGCCACCGGCTTCGAGCTCGCGAAGAAACTCAAGAAGGTGCCGGTGCGCGCCGGCGTGTGCGACGGCTTCATCGGCAACCGCATCCTCGCGGTGTACCGCCAGGCCGCCGACCACATGATGGAAGACGGTGCCTCGCCCTACCAGATCGATGAAGCGGTGCGCGAGTTCGGCTACCCGATGGGCCCGTTCCAGGTGTCGGACCTGGCCGGGGGCGACATCGGCTGGGCCACGCGCAAGCGCAAGGCTGCCACGCGCGACCCGCAGGCGCGCTACGTGCAGATCGCCGACCGCATCTGCGAGCGCGGCTGGTTCGGCCAGAAGACGCAGCGCGGCTACTACCTGTACCCCGAAGGCGCACGCACCGGCGTGCCCGACCCGGCCGTGCTCGCCATCATCGACGCCGAGCGCGAGCGCGCGGGCATCGTGCGGCGCAGCTTCACCAACGAGGAAATCATCCGCCGCTACATGGCCGCGATGGTCAACGAAGGCGCCAACGTCGTGCTCCAGCGCATCGCGCTGCGCCCGCTCGACGTGGACGTGACCTTCCTCTACGGCTACGGCTTCCCGCGCCACCGCGGCGGCCCGATGAAATACGCCGACACCGTGGGCCTGGCCAACGTGCTGGCCGACATCCGCGAGTTCGCGAAGGAAGACCCGATCTTCTGGAAGCCGTCGCCGCTGCTGGTGGAGCTGGTCGAGCGCGGTGCCGATTTCGCCAGCCTGAATCAATCCGAGTAATCCGAGTCAGCCGTCCAGGAGACATCCCCATGCGTGAAGCCGTCATCGTTTCCACCGCCCGCACCCCGCTCACCAAGGCGCACCGCGGCGAATTCAACATCACCTCCGGCGCCACGCTGGCCTCGTTCGCGGTGAAGGCCGCGGTCGAGCGCTCGGGCCTGGACCCGGCCCTGATCGAGGACGCGATCCTCGGCTGCGGCTATCCCGAGGGCACCACGGGCCGCAACATCGCGCGCCAGTCGATCATCCGTTCGGGCCTGCCGATCAGCATCGCCGGCACCACGGTGAATCGCTTCTGCGCCTCGGGCCTGCAGGCGATCGCGATGGCCGCAGGCCGCATCGTGGTGGACGGCGCACCGGCCATGATCGCGGGCGGCGTCGAAAGCATTTCGCAGATCCGCGGCCGCAGCCCCGGTGATGGCGGCGACCTCAGCCTGGACCCGTGGATCGTCGAGCACAAGCCCGCGCTGTACATGGCGATGATCGACACCGCCGATATCGTGGCCCAGCGCTACGGCATTACCCGCGAGGCGCAGGACCGCTTCTCGGCCGAGAGCCAGCGCAAGACCGAAGAAGCGCAACTGGCCGGCCGCTACAAGGACGAGATCGTGGCCTGCACCACCACAATGGCCGTGACCGACAAGGACACCAAGGAAGTCACCCACCGCGAAGTCACCGCCACGGAAGACAACTGCAACCGCCGCGGCACCACCTACGAAGCGCTTGCCAAGCTCAAGCCCGTGATGGGCGAAGACAAGTTCATCACCGCCGGCAACGCCTCGCAGCTGTCCGACGGCGCCTCGGCCTGCGTGATGATGGAAGCCAAGGACGCCGAGCGCGCCAACCTGAAGCCGTTGGGCGCGTTCCGAGGCCTGGCGCTGGCCGGCTGCGAACCCGACGAGATGGGCATCGGCCCGGTCTTCGCCGTGCCCAAGCTGCTCGCGCGCCACGGCCTGAAGGTGCAGGACATTGACCTGTGGGAACTCAACGAAGCCTTTGCCTCGCAGTCGATCTACTGCCAGGACAAGCTGGGCATTCCGTCGGAACGCCTGAACGTGAATGGCGGCGCGATCTCCATCGGCCACCCCTTCGGCATGACCGGCGCGCGCCTCACGGGCCATGTGCTGATCGAGGGCAAGCGCCGCGGCGCGAAGTACGCGGTCGTGACGATGTGCATCGCCGGCGGCATGGGCGCCGCGGGCCTGTTCGAAATCTACTGAGGAGCCAGCGATGGACCTGAACTTCACCCCCGAAGAAGAAGCCTTCCGCGCGGAAGTGCGCGCCTTCCTCGCCGACAAGCTGCCCGCGCGCCTTTCGGCCAAGGTCAGCGGCGGCAAGATCCTCGCCAAGGCCGACATGGAGGAATGGCACGCCATCCTCAACGAGCGCGGCTGGCTCGCCAACCACTGGCCCGAGCAGTACGGCGGCCCGGGCTGGACGGCGGTGGAGAAGTTCATCTTCGAACACGAGTGCGCGCTGGCCTTCGCGCCGCGCATCGTGCCCTTCGGCGTGAACATGCTGGGGCCGGTGCTCATCAAGTACGGCAACGAGGCGCAGAAGCGGCACTGGCTGCCGCGCATCCTGAACGGTGCCGACTGGTGGTGCCAGGGCTATTCGGAACCCGGCGCGGGCTCCGACCTGGCCGCGGTGAAGACCTCGGCCGTGCGCGGCCTCGACGCGCAGGGCGACCACTACATCGTGAACGGCCAGAAGACCTGGACCACGCTGGGCCAGCACGCCAACATGATCTTCTGCCTGGTGCGCACCAACCGCGAGGCGAAGAAGCAGGAGGGCATCAGCTTCCTGCTGATCGACATGAGCTCGCCCGGCGTCGAAGTGCGCCCGATCATCACGCTCGACGGCGAGCATGAGGTGAACGAGGTGTTCTTCTCGGACGTGCGGGTGCCGGCCGAGAACCTCGTCGGCGAAGAGGACAAGGGCTGGACCTGCGCCAAGTACCTGCTGACCTACGAACGCACCAACATCGCGGGCGTGGGCTTCTCGGTGGCCGCGCTCGAACAGCTCAAGGGCATTGCCGCGAAGCAGACGAAGAACGGCAAGCCGCTTGCCGAAGACCCGGCCTTCGCCGCACGCATGGCGCGCGTCGAGATCGACCTGGAGAACATGAAAACCACGAACCTGCGCGTGATCGCGGCCGTGGCCGGTGGCGGTGTGCCGGGTGCGGAGAGCTCGATGCTGAAGATTCGCGGCACCGAGATCCGCCAGGAAATCTCGTCGCTGGCCCGCCGCGCGATGGGCGTCTACGGACGGCCCTTCGTCGAGGAAGCGCTGCACGACGGCTTCGACGGCGAGACCTTCGGCCCGGCCTACGCATCGGCCGCAGCCGCGCGCTACTTCAACAACCGCAAGCTGTCGATCTTCGGCGGCTCCAATGAAATCCAGAAGAACATCATCAGCAAGATGATTCTGGGTCTGTAAGGGGAACGGAATGAACTTCGAACACACCGAAGACCGGCGCATGCTCGCCGACAGCCTGAACCGCTTCATCGCCGAGCAGTACGCCTTCGATGCGCGCGACCGCATCGCGAAGTCGGCGCACGGCTTCAGCAAGGAAATCTTCCAGCAGTTCGCCGAACTCGGCGTGATCGGCGCGCTGTTCAGCGAGGCCGATGGCGGCTTCGGCGGCGGTGGCTTCGACATTGCCGTGGTCTTCGAGGCCCTGGGCCGCGGCCTCGTGGTCGAGCCGCTGCTGGGCGCCGTGATGGTCGGCGAAGCACTCAGCGCGGCCGGCAGCGACGCGCAGAAGGAAAAGCTCGGCGACATCATCAACGGCCTCACCGTCGCGGCCTTTGCGCACGACGAGGCCGACACGCACTACGAACGCACGCGTGTCTCGACCCGCGCCGAGCGCAGCGGCGACGGTTGGGTGCTGAACGGTGCCAAGGCCGTCGTGCCGCAGGGCGAACAGGCCGACCTGTTCCTGGTCTCCGCCCGCACCTCGGGCAACGTGGACGACGAAGCCGGCATCTCGCTGTTCCTCGTGCCCGCGAAGACGGCAGGCCTGACGGTGCGCGGCTGCCCCGCCATCGACGGTGGCCGCGTCGCCGAACTCGCGCTCGACGGCGTGAAGCTCGGTGCCGACGCGCTGCTCGGCACCGAAGGCCAGGGCCACGCGACGCTGGAACGCGCGATCGGCCGCGGTGTGCTCGCGCTGTGCGCCGAGGCACTGGGCGCCATGGAAGCCGCCAAGACCGCCACGCTCGACTACCTGCGCACGCGCAAGCAATTCGGCATCCTGATCGGCAGCTTCCAGGCACTGCAACACCGCATGGCCGACCTGCTGCTCGAGATCGAACAGGCCCGCTCGGCCGTCATCAATGCCGCGGCCGCCATCGACGGCACGGACCGCGTGGCGCGCGAGCGCGCGCTGTCGGCCGCCAAGTTCAGCATCGGCCGCATCGGCGCGCTGGTGGCGGAAGAAAGCATCCAGATGCACGGCGGCATCGGCATGACGTGGGAGCTGCCGCTGCCGCACTACGCCAAGCGCCTCGTGATGATCGACCACCAGCTCGGCGACGAAGACCATCACCTGCAGCGCTACATCGCGCTCGGCAAGGAGGTGGCGGCATGAGCGACAACAAGACCGTTCTCATCAGCCAGCAGGGCGCCGTCCGCATCCTGACCAACAGCAACCCCGGCGCGCGCAACGCGATCACGCCGACGCTGTACGCCGAGCTGTCTGCGGCGCTCGCGGATGCCGCGAACGACCCCGAGGTCGGCGCCATCGTCTTCACCGGCGCGGGCGACTTCTTCTGCTCCGGCGGCGACCTGAACCTGCTGGCCAAGCGCCGCGAGCTGCCCGCCTCGGAGCGCCGCGAAAAGCTCGAGGGCCTGCACAACCTGGTCCGCGCGATCCGCGATTGCGGCAAGCCGGTCATCGCGGCCGTCGAAGGCGGCGCAGCAGGTGCCGGCCTCTCGATGGCGCTCGCCTGCGACATGCTCGTGTCGGCACGCGATGCCTTCTATACCGTCGCCTACGTCAAGGTCGGCCTCACGCCCGACGGCGGCGCCACCGCCTTCCTCGCGGAGTTCGTCTCGCGCCAGGTGCTGACCGAGATGTGCCTCACCGGTGACCGCATGCCGGCCGAACGCCTGCACGCGCTGGGCGCGGTCAACCGCCTGACCGACAAGGGCGCCGCACTGGCCGAAGCAGTCGCGCTCGCGGCCAAGGTGGCCGACGGCCCGCAACGCGCGAGCGCACGCATCAAGACGCTGTGCCGCCAGGCGCACCGCGCCACGCTCGAGGAACAGCTCGAGGCCGAGGCCGTCTACATGGTCGCGTCGCAGGCCGATGCCGAAGCGGCCGAAGGCATCGGTGCGTTCCTTGGCAAGCGCAAGGCCGACTTCGTCGCGCTGCGCCATCGCAAGCCGGACGCGTCCTGACGCCGTCCGTGCCCTCCCCTCGCGCGCGGGTGCGGGGGTTTTTCGTTTCCCTGGAGTTGCCGTCATGTCCTCGCTGAATTCCTCGCTGCCGCTGGCCGGCGTGCGCGTCCTCGATCTGTCCCGCATCCTCGCGGGCCCCTGGTGCGGCATGGTGCTGGCCGACATGGGCGCCGAAGTGATCAAGGTGGAGCACCCGGGCCGCGGCGACGACACGCGCGACTGGGGCCTGCGCGTCGGCAAGACCGAGACCGCCTACTTCAACAGCGTGAACCGCAACAAGCGCTCGGTCACGCTGGACCTGCAGACGCCCGAAGGCCAGCAGATCGCGCGCGATCTCGCGAAGCAATGCGACGTGGTGATCCAGAACTTCAAGTTCGGCGGCATCGACAAGCTCGGCCTCGGCTACGCGCAGCTGAGCAAGGAACAGCCCGGCCTCATCTACTGCTCGATCTCGGGCTACGACCGCACCGGCCCCGAGGCTGCGCGCCCCGGCTACGACCTCGTGGTGCAGGGCGAAGCGGGCCTGATGGCGCTCAACGGCGAAGCGAACCAGCCGCCGCTGAAGTTCGGCGTGGCGGCCGTGGACCTGTTCACCGGCATGTATTCGGCGCAGGCCATCCTGGCCGCGCTCTACCAGCGCGAGAAGACCGGCAAGGGCCGGCATGTGGAGATGGCCCTCTTCGATTGCGGCCTGATGATCACGGCCTACTACGGCCTCGAGGCGCTGCTGATGGGCGAAGACCCGCCGCGCTACGGCAACTCGCATCCGTCGATCGTGCCCTACGGCGTGTTCGATGCGGCCGACGGCCCGCTGGTCATCACGGTGGGCAATAACGCGCAGTTCGCGCGCTTCTGCACCGAGGTGATCGAGCGGCCCGACCTCGCGGCCGACGAGCGCTTCAAGACCAACATCCTGCGTTCGGCGAACCGCGCGGTGCTGCTGCCCGAGCTGCATGCCGAGCTCGCCAAGCGCCAGCGCACCGACCTGCTCGCGAAGCTCACCGCCTCGGGCATCCCGTGCGGCGAGGTGCTGGGCCTGCTCGAAGCGCTGCAATCGAAGCGCGCGACCGACGCCGGGCTCGTGACCGAGCAGCCGCACCCGGTGGCCGGCACGGTCAACGTGCTGGCACCGCCCTACCGTTTCGACGGTGAGCGCCTGCCGGTGCGCAACGCGCCGCCCACGCTGGGCGAAGGCACGCACGAGGTGCTCCAGTCCCTGCTCGGCCTGTCGGATGAAAAGCTGGCCGCGCTGAAAACAAGCGGCGTCGTCTGAAGAAGACGCCGGTGCATCCCCGACCCCTGAAGCAATAGAAGTCCATGGCCTCCCTCCGCAATCCCCTTCGCCGCGCACTCATCGCCCTGGCCCTTCCCCTCGTGGCCGGCACCGCCTTCGCGCAAGCCTGGCCCGCCAAGCCGATCACGCTGATCGTGCCCTTCCCGCCCGGCGGCCCGACCGACGTGGCCTCGCGCATCGTGGCGCAGAAGATGTCGGTCGCGCTCAAGCAGACCATCGTGATCGACAACCGCAGCGGCGCCTCGGGCACCGTGGGCGCCGCCGCCGCGGCACGCGCCGCACCCGATGGCTACACCTTCGCGATGCTCGCCACGCCAACGCTGCTGGCCTCGCACCTCTACGGCCCGACCGGCTACGACATCTTCAAGAACTTCACGCCCGTGGGCTCGGTGTACGACCTGCCGATCGTGCTGGTGGTGAACCCGAAGTCGCTGCCCGAGGTCGACAGCCTGCAGGGCCTGATCGCCAAGGCCAAGGCCGAGGGCGGCAAGCTCAACTACACGACGGCCGGCGCCGGCAGCTTCGGCCACCTGACGACCGAGCAGCTGAAGACCATCGGCAAGTTCGACATGCAGCACGTGCCCTACCGCGGCAGCGCGCCGGCCGTGACCGACCTGATCGGCGGCCAGGTGCCTGCGATGTTCTCGGACCTCGTGGGCGTGCTCCCGCACGTTCGTGCGGGCAAGCTGCGCGCCATCGCCGTCGGTTCGGGCCAGCGCGTGAGCCTGCTGCCCGACGTGAAGACGGTGGCCGAGCAGGGCTTCCCCGGCTTCGATGCCACCTCGTGGGGCGGCCTGCTCGCACCCACCGGCACGCCCAAGGACGTGATCGACCGCATGAGCGCCGAACTCAAGACCGCGCTGGCCGACAAGCAGGTGCAGGAGAAGCTCGAAAGCGTCGGCGCCTTTGCGGCCTACCGCACGCCCGAACAGACCGGCGTGCGCATGCACCAGGACTTCGAACGCTGGGGCAAGGTCATTCGCGACAACAAGATCACGAACCAGTAAAAAGAGAGCGCGTCGACCACCGCCGGCAGGGCCGCTTCAAGGAGACAACATGACAACAGGCAACGACCAGAAGAATGCGGCGGGTGCGCCGTTTCGCCCCCTGTTCCCGGTGCGCGGCCTCGCCGACATCCGGCGGCTGGAGGAAACGCCGCTGGAAGAAGCGCTCACGGTGCGCAGCACCTACGAGCTCTTCCGCAATGCCGGCGCGGCCTTCGGCGACAAGACCGCGCTGACCTTCCTGCGCACCGGCAACCCGGCCGACGCACCGATCCGCTGGTCGTATGCCGAACTGCTCGCGCGCATCCACCAGACCGCCAACATGCTGCACACGCTGGGCGTGGGCCCCCATGACGCGGTGGCGGTGCTGCTGCCGGGCTGCCTCGCGTACCACCTCGCGCTGTGGGGCGGCGAGGCGGCCGGCATCGTGCAGCCGCTCAACCCGCTGCTGACCGACGAGAAGCTGGTGGCGCTGATGACCGCGGCACGCGCCAAGGTGCTGATCGCCTACGGCTCGGACAGCGAATCGGGCATGTGGTCGAAGGCGATGCGCCTGCGCGGCCAGGTGCCCACGCTCACCACCGTGCTGCGCGTGGCGCCGCACGACGAAGCGCCCGGCGCAGCCGGTGCACTGCCCGAAGGCGTGGCCGAGTTCGATGTGCTGCGCGCGGCGCAGCCGGCCGACCGCCTCGTGAGCGGCCGCGACATCGCGCCCTCCGACATCGCCGCCTACTTCCACACCGGCGGCACCACCGGTGCGCCGAAGCTCGCGCGCCACAGCCACGGCGCACAGGTGTTCACCGCCTGGGCCAGCGTGCAGCTCGCGGGCATGAACGAGCACGGCATCTCGATCAACGGCTATCCGCTGTTCCATGTGGCGGGCGTGCTGCCGGCCTCGCTCGCTGCGCTGTCGGCCGGCGTGGAGGTGATCATTCCGACGCCTTCGCTGCTGCGCAACAAGGAGGTGCTGGCCAACTACTGGCAGCTGGTCGCGAAGTACCGGCCGACCTCGCTCTCGGCCGTGCCCACCGTGCTCGCGGCGCTGGCGAACGTGCCGCTGGACGGCGCGGACATTTCCTCGATCACCTACTGCCGCACCGGCGCCGCCGTGCTCGCGCCCGAACTCGCCGCACGCTTCGAGCGGCTGTTCGGCCTGCATGTGCACGAGAGCCTGGGCATGACGGAGATGGCCGGCATCTCGACCATCACGCCGCCGGGCGTGAACGGACCCGCGGGTTGCGTGGGCTTTCGCCTGCCCTACTCGCAGATCCGCATCGTCGCGCTCGACGAGAACGGCAACGCGAGCGACCGCGACGTGGCGCCCGGCGAGACCGGCATGGTGCTCTTCAAGTCGCCCAACGTGTTCTCGGGCTTCGTGGATCCGGCCGACGACGCCAAGGCCTTCACGGCCGACGGCTGGCTCGCCACCGGCGACCTGGGCTGGATGGACAGTGAAGAGCGGCTCAACCTCACCGGCCGCTCGAAGGACCTGATCATCCGCAGCGGCCACAACATCGACCCGAAGACCATCGAGGACGCGCTGGGTGCGCACCCGGCCGTGCAGCTGTGCGCCGCGGTCGGCGCGCCCGACGCCTATGCGGGCGAGCTGCCGGTGGTCTTCGCGACGCTGGTGCCCGGCGCCTCGGCCACCGAGGAAGAACTGCTGGCCTTCACCGCCGCGCGCGTGGACGAGGCTCCCGCCAAACCCAAGTGGGTGTCGGTGATCGGCGCCATGCCGATGACCAACGTCGGAAAGATCTACAAGCCCGAACTGCGCGCGATGGCTGCGCGGCAGGTGGTGGGTGCGACGGTCGGCGAGGTCTGCGCTGAACTGGGTGCCAGCGACGCGGCACGGCCTGCGGTGACCACGGAAGGCGAGAGCCTCGTGCACGTGCAGATCGATGCCGCCGCGGCGGGGGCGCTGGCCGCTGCGCTGCAGGAGCAGCTGCAGAAGGCGCTGGCGCCGCTGCCCTTCAAGACGCGCATCGCGCTGAAGTGACTTTCAGGATTTTTTGGAACCAGACGAGAGACAACCCATGACCTATCAACCCTCGAACCGCCGCGCCTTGCTCTGCGCCGCCGCATCGACCGCCGCGCTGTTCGCGCTGGCACCGGCGCACGCGCAGGCGCCCTATCCGAACAAGCCGATCCGCATGGTGGTGCCCTTCCAGGCCGGCGGCGCGACCGACGTGCTGGCGCGCGTGCTGGGCCAGAAGATGTCGGCCGGCCTGGGCCAGCCCATCGTCATCGACAACAAGCCCGGTGCCGCCGGCATCATCGGCACCGACGCGGTCGCCAAGTCGGCGCCCGACGGCTACACCCTCGTGCTGTCGCTCAGCAACTCGCTGATGACCAACGAGTTCCTCTACGAGAAACTGCCCTACGACACGCAGCGCGACCTCACGCTGGTCTACCAGATCGCGATGGCGCCGCTGGTGCTGGTGGTGCATCCCGGCGTGCCGGCCAAGACCGGGCCCGAGTTGCTGAAGCACGTGGCCGTCAACAAGGGCAAGCTGGCCTACGGCTCGTACGGCGTGGGCGCCTACCCGCACCTGGCCGGCGCCCACATGAGCCTCTCGCAGCAGGCCGACATGAACCACGTCGCCTACAAGGGCGAAGCGCCGATGGTGCAGGACCTGATCGGCGGCCAGATCCAGATGGCGTATGCCAGCGCGCTGGTGGCCAAGCCGCACATCGACGCGGGCAAGATCAAGGCCATCGGCGTGACCGGCGAACGCCGCATGAGCACGATGCCCAACCTGCCCACGCTGGCCGAGCAGGGCCTGAAGGACGAGGCCTACCGCGTGACCGGTTGGCTCGCGATCGCGGTGCCCGCCAAGACGCCCAAGCCCATCGTGGACCGCATCGCCGAGGAAGTGCGCAAGGCCACGCAGCAGCCCGACGTGCGCGAGCGCGTGGCGGCCATGGGCTTCGAGATCAAGGACAGCTCGCCCGAACTCTTTGCCGCCGCCTGGAAGCAGGAGCGGCCGGTGTGGGAGCGCCTGATCAAGCAATCGGGCGCCAAGCTCGAGTGAACCTCTTTATTCGCCATTCGAAGGAACAACCATGAAGATTCTCGTGCCTGTCAAACGGGTCGTCGATTACAACGTGAAGGTGCGCGTGAAGAGCGACGGCACCGGGGTGGACATTGCCAACGTCAAGATGAGCATGAACCCGTTCGACGAGATCGCGGTGGAAGAAGCCG